>JAEEGF010611502.1_pt1 | contig 142201 bp, 109 predicted proteins | sample 9134171 | NCBI WGS metagenome assembly JAEEGF01 (sample SAMN16246542, study PRJNA631951) | gut metagenome | biome: gut microbiome; feature: rumen; material: AP-attached | host: Bos | place: Iran: Karaj | collected 2018-10 | reverse complement strand
AGCAACGAATACGATGCCTGCTGAAGATGTGACCGTTACAGGTACCTATACTCTCATTCCAAAGTATAAGCTGACGTATATGCTCGACGGTGTGCAGTATGGTGAAGTAGAAGAATATGCCTCAGGTACTGCGATTACTCTCAGGGCAGATCCTCCTGCCAAGGAAGGTTATACTTTCTCTGGTTGGCAGGGCTTCCCAGCAACGAATACGATGCCCGCAAACGATGTAACGATTACCGGTACCTATAATGCCAACAAATACAAGCTGACTTATATGGTCGACGGCGCGGAATATAAATCGTATGATATAGAATATGGTGCAACGATCACTCCTGAGGCAGCGCCCACGAAGGAGGGCTATACGTTCTCCGGTTGGAGCGAGATTCCTGCGACGATGCCCGCCAGCGATGTAACTGTAACAGGCACCTTTGCCATCAACAAGTATAAGCTGACGTATATGGTCGACGGCGCGGAATACAAGTCGTATGAGATAGAATATGGTGCAACGATCACTCCTGAGGAGGCACCCACGAAGGAAGGTTATAAATTCTCCGGTTGGAGCGAGATTCCTGCGACGATGCCTGCCAGTGATGTAACAGTAACAGGTACCTTTACCCTCATTAATAAGTATAAGCTGACGTACATAGTAGATGGCCAGGAATATAAATCTTATGAATTAGAGCTTGGTGACCCGATCACTCCTGAGGCAGAGCCCACGAAAGAAGGCCATACTTTCTCAGGATGGAGTGAGATTCCTGAGACGATGCCAGACCACGATGTAACGGTTACAGGAGCTTTTACCTATCAACTGACGTATACGGTAGACGGCGAAGTCTATAAGGAATATTCAATAGAATATGGTAAGGAAATCACGCCGGAGCCAGCGCCCACGAAGGAGGGTTATACCTTCTCTGGTTGGAGTGAGATTCCTGCGACGATGCCTGCCGAGGATGTTACCGTGACAGGAACCTTTGCCATCAATGAGGATGAACTTAAATTTACTGTTGATGGTATATGTTATAAGATAGGTGAAGATAATACCGTTTCTGTTGTATCAAGAGACGGTAAGTACTATGGTGAAGTTGTGATTCCGACTGAAGTAAGCAATAAGGAAGTAACTTATAGTGTGACTGGTATCGGAGAAAGTGCCTTTGAAGGTTGCAATGAAATGACTTCTGTGACGATCCCCAGCAGTGTGACGAAGATAGAAAAGAATGCCTTCAAGGGCTGCAGCGGGCTGACCTCCATTAATTCAGACATAACGTCGCCGTTTGTGATCTCTTCCGATGTCTTTGACGCCTCCATAACAGACAATGTACCCTTGTATGTTCCATTAGGCTCTAAGTCCGCCTATCAGTCTACAGCGGGTTGGAGCGCATTCAAGAATATTATTGAGCTTGGTGGCGTAGGTTTTGATTTCGAGGTTGATGGCCTCAACTATAGGATAGGCGAGAATAATACCGCTACCTTGATTGCAAAGACCCCAGCTTACTCTGGCAAGATCGTGATTCCCGATAAGGTAAGCTATTCTGGAACCACTTATAGCGTGACAGGTATCGGAGAAAGTGCCTTTAGTGGTTGCACCAAAGTGACATCTGTGACCATCCCCAGCAGCGTAACGAAGATAGATAAGGATGCCTTCAATAATTGCAGTGGATTGACAGCTGTTCATATAACTGACCTTGCAGCTTGGTGCAATATTGATTTCGTAGAAGGCTCGGGCAGTGGTGTACCATACAGTAGTAATCCTTTGAATAATGCACATCACCTTTACCTGAATGGTTCAGAAATCAAGTCATTAGCTATTCCTCAGGGTGTTAAGACCATCAAGTATGCTGTATTTGAAGGTCTCAGCAGTGTAACGAAAGTAACTATTCCCAACAGCGTGACTTTGATTGGAAGGAATGCCTTCCGTGGATGTAGCGGCTTCAGCTCGTTGACGCTTCCCAAGAGCGTGACCTCTATTGGCACTTATGCCTTCTGGCAGTGCAGCGGTCTGACTAACATTGAGTCTGAGATAACATCGCCCTTTGCAATCACGAATGTCTTTGAATCCTCTATTACCAATAGTGTGACATTGTATGTCCCCTTAGGCACCAGATCTGCCTATCAGTCTACCTCAGGCTGGAGCGCATTCAAGAAGATTGTAGAGCGTGGCGGCTTGGATTTTGATTTCGAGGTTGATGGCTTCAACTATAGGGTAGGTGAGAATAATACTGCTACCTTGATTGCGAAGACTCCTGCCTACACTGGTAAAATTGTGATTCCGAATAAGGTAAGCTATTCTGGAACCACTTATAGCGTGACTGGTATCGGAGAAAGTGCGTTCTCTGGTTGTAGTGGTCTTACCTCAGTAACGATCCCCAGCAGTATAACGAAGATAGATAAGGATGCCTTCAAGAATTGCAGTGGATTGACAGCTGTTCATATAACTGACCTTGCAGCTTGGTGCAATATTGATTTCGTAGAAGGCTCGGGTAGTGGTGTACCTTTCAGCAGCAATCCTTTGAATTACGCTCACCACCTTTATCTGAATGGTTCAGAAATCAAATCGTTGGAAATTCCTCAGGGTGTCAAGACCATCAAGTATGCTGTGTTTGAAGGTCTCAGCAGTATTACGTCTTTGACCATTCCCAGCAGCGTGACTCTGATTGGAAGGAATGCCTTCCGTGGATGTAGCGGTTTGACCTCGTTGACCATCCCCAAGAGCGTGACATCTATTGGCACTTATGCCTTCTGGCAGTGCAGTGGTCTGACTAACATTGAATCTGAGATAACATCGCCTTTTAAAATCACGAATGTCTTTGAATCCTCTATTACAAATAGTGTGACGTTGTATGTTCCATTAGGTACCAGATCAACCTATCAGTCTACTTCAGGCTGGAGCGCGTTCAAGAAAATTGTTGAGCGCGGTGGCGTTGATTTTGAGTTCGAGGTTGATGGTATCAGATATAGGGTTCGTGAGAACAGTACCGTTTATGTCATTGCGAAAAAACCAATTTACACTGGCAAGGTTGTGATTCCGAATAAGGTAAGCAATCTTGGAATTACCTATACTGTGACTGGTATCGGAGCAAGTGCGTTCTCAGGTTGTAGCGGTCTTACCTCAGTAACGATTCCCAACAGCGTAACGAAGGTAGATAAGGATGCCTTCAAGGACTGTAAGGGGCTGACAGCTGTTCATATATCCGACCTTGAAGCATGGTGCAATATTGATTTCGTAAAAGGTTCTGTTGTAGATAACTCCAGTTCCACATCCACTCCTAACTCCGATCCAACCCCCACTCCTAACCCGACCCCGTCGTCTTCAGAAAGTATAATCAATATAAATGTGAGAATTACAAACAATAGATCCACCGCTTTGGCTTTAGATGGTGATCTGCAGTTTGTTCTTGCAAATCCTGATAAGAACGGTGTTTATCATGGAACAAATGATGACGGTTCACCTTATAAAGGAGCTTATAACCGGTCTGGTCATCTTAAGTTCAGCAGTTCATCAGTGACCATACCTGCAGGACAGTCTAAGGTATTCGCTATGAATAACGTGGAGCTTGGAGGAAGAAGTCCGCTTGAACCGAGTAAGATAACATGGACTATAGAAACGCGAGCCCCAAGAAACGTGATGTTGTATATCAATGGCAATTCTTCCGCTGTGTTGGCTAATAACATGGATCCCAATATTGTATTCGCCAATGGTGGCACTTATGATATTGTGATACCAAATACCACTTCTAATTCAAGATCAGAAACCAATACGGAAGATGCTTCTGCAAGAGCATCTACTCGGGCTGCAGATGGCAGTGTTACGACATCCGTAACCATTGTGAACAACTCTGGCAGTGCTAAGACGTTCGATGGTAGGGTTTGTTTTATAACCTATGGTACGTATAGTGGCTACACAGGTTACTTCAGAATGAAGGGTACCTGTTCTGGTGCCAGTCTCACCATCCCCGCAGGTGGCAGACAGGCTTACACTGTGACATTCCCCAAGGACAACAACCAGACTCCTTCTGTTGCTGTTGGTATGCATTTCGCTAGTCAGGCACAGCGTGGTCAGTTCCAGTCTAACAATGGTTACTATATCAATGGAGCCTGTTACACATGTAGTGATTTCAGTACAAGCGACACCTTTAGGGATGGCGGCTCATACACAATGACTATCCCCGCCAACACGCATGAATGGTCGTCAGGTGGTGTTATAGATGATAATCCTGTTATTGTAGATGACAGTCCTATAGAAATTAGCAGTAATCCTTTGTATTATGCTCATCACCTTTATTTGAATGGTACAGAAATTAAATCATTGGTAATTCCACAAAGTATCAAGTCCATCAAGTATGCAACGTTTGAAGGCTGCAGTGGCTTGACGTCTCTTACGATTCCCAATACTGTGACTACTATCGGTAAGCAATCCTTCCATGGATGTAGCGGTCTGACAACATTGACAATTCCCGAAAGCGTGAAATCCATCAGCAGCTATGCATTCTGGGGGTGCAGTGGTCTGACCACCGTCAATTCAGATATATTGTCACCTTTTGCCATACCGGATGCTTTTGATTCCTATGTTTATAATAAGGCTACTTTATACATCCATGCAGGCACCTTGTCGGCCTACCAGTCAAAGGAAGGATGGAAGTTTGCAAACATAGTGGAGGTTGACGACATATTTGAAGATGTTGAGATTAACGGCATCTATTACGACATTAATGCAACCAAAGTGAAGGCAATAGTCACAAGCGCGCCCTCATCAGGTTATTATAAGGGTGAGGTCATCATCCCAGAGAAGGTGACTTACAAGGGAATAACCTATCGTGTAGCAGAGATTGGAGCAAGTGCCTTCGAAGGTTGCACAGGTATAACGTCTGTTACTATACCCAGTAATGTTGTAATAATCAATGATGGTGCTTTCTATGGTTGTACAAGTCTTGAAAATGTGATTTTACCAGAAGAACTTGTTATTATCGGACAAGGAGCATTCTCTGGTTGTTCTAGTTTGGTTTCCATTAAAATCCCCAGCACCGTGAGGACAATCAAGAATTATGCTTTCTTCGGTTGTACCAATCTGACCTCTATTATATCAGAGATTGTGGAACCGTTTGCAATAAATAGTGTATTTGAATCGACAACTCTTAGAAATGCCAGCTTGTATGTTTCAGAAGGAACAAAGCAGTTTTATGATTCTACTGAGCAATGGAGTGAATTCTATACGATCTTTGAGGCGGGAGCAATCGGTATGACATTTACTGTGGATGGCGTATCTTATCTAATTGATGATTATAATACGGTGTCTGTTACAACAGGAAGGACAAAGTATTCTGGCAATGTTGTTATTCCCGGACAAGCTACTTTCTTGGGCAAGACATACAGCGTGTCGAGTATCGGAGAGAGTGCTTTCGAAAACTGTATCGGTCTGACCTCAGTAACAATACCAAGCTCCGTTACGAGAATCGGGTATAAAGCGTTCTATGGTTGTACGAGTCTGACCTCTGTAAAGTCAGAAAGGATTTCACCATTTGAAATACAAGATGTTTTTGATAGTACTATCTATGGTAGAGCGACATTATATGTTCCAACTGGCTCAAAGTCTGAATACCTGGCAACATCAGGATGGAATTATTTCAGAAATATTAGAGAGGTAGATATCATTGTCAACCAGATAAAGATTAACGACATCTATTACAATTTGAACGTAACCCAACGGTTAGCCGAAGTAGCGAGTGTGCCCAAATCAGATTCCAAAGCCTTTGCTTATAAGGGAGATATTACGATTCCTAATGAGGTAACCTACGAACATGATACCTATAGTGTTGTGGGAATAGGAGAAAGTGCTTTCGAGGGTAGCACCGTTCTGTCATCCGTCACTATTCCGAATAGTGTCACAACAATTGGTGATGGAGCCTTCTATGGGTGTAGCACTCTTGCGTCTGTCATTATGGAGGACGGTATCACTACCATTGGAGAAGGAGCCTTCTCTCAATGCACATCTTTGCCGTCAATTACTATACCTAGTACAGTAACGTCAATTGGTGATCTTGCTTTCTATGGTTGTGTGTCATTAAAGAAAGTGAGTGTGCTATCTGTGATACCGCCAGTAATTAGTTCCAACACATTCTATAACTATTCAATTATGTTAATGGTTCCGGATGAATCACTGAATGAATATTTAGATGCGACAAATTGGAAACAATTCTCCATTATCCTACCATATTCCAATAAACGCTCTATTCATGTCACTAAGGCCGGCACATTGTCTAACTTGATTTCTGAAGAGGAGATGTACCTGATTGAGGAATTGACTCTGACTGGTGAGCTGAATGGTTCGGATATTCGCTTTATATGGAAAATGGCAGGATTAGACTGGAAGTATGTCGAGGGAGCAGGAGCCAGTGGTTATGATTACTCCACAGTGCCGACAGATGGTATATTGAAAGTACTGGATATCTCAAATGCCAGGATTGTCGAAGGAGGTAATTGGTATTATGTGTTAGTATCGTATCCTCCCCAATACATATCGACACAAACCAACTCTATAGGAGAATATATGTTCTATGGATGTAAGTTGGAATCTGTCAAACTACCTAGCGATGTGACGTCTATTGAAGATTTTGCATTCTCTGGTTGCAGCGACTTGTATTACGTGTCTATCCCCAGCAGTGTGACTTCTATTGGCAAATGGGCTTTCTGGAAGTGTAGCAGCTTGAACTCCTTGTTTATTCCTGGCAATGTGACTTCCATTGGTGAATGGGCTTTCACCGGTTGCGATGGTTTAACCACGATCGTTTCAGATGTAGAGAATCCGTTTGAGATAAGCAAGAACGTATTTAATTCGAGTCTTTATGCTGATGCGACTCTGATTGTTCCTGACGGAACGAAGTCCGTCTATCAGTCAACCGCAGGATGGAATCTGTTCAAAAATATCGTGGAATTTTGGGAGAGTGGCATAGTTAGTCCAAGAACTATGAATGTAATGATACAGAATATGGACAATCAGCTGTCTATCACAGGTGCAGCAGAAGGTAGTATGATAAAAGTCTATAGTATGACAGGTAGGTTGGTTGGCTCAGCAAAAGCAGGAGCAGGAACCACGAATATATCTACTACTCTCCAACGTGGAGATATTGGTATTGTAAGGATTGGCAACAAGAGTGTCAAAGTGGTGATAAAATAATGTAGCATTGTATGAGATTACTCTTGACAATAATACTGTTTGTGTGCGCATTGGGTGCAAGGGCTCAAGAGCAAGTAAAGCATATCAAGCCCACGGCCATCCACCAGATGCCGAAGATCAGCGTCGAGGAGTATGAGAGCTCAATAGAGGAGCTGGAAATCGCTGAGGATGTGAGTGCCGAGAAACAGGAAAGAGCTGGCGACCTGACTGTGTATACTGATCTGTATAGCGGATTCTGTAGTTGGTATTGTGGTGGCGAGATCCTGTCAGTGAAGGCTTCGAGTTGCCTGAAACCTCAGGGCCGGTTCAATTACAAGGCCGATAATGCCCACGACTTCAATCACAGAAGCGTATGGGTGGAAGGTGCTGACGGTCAGGGCATCGGTGAATGGCTGGAGTATGAGTTCCCAGGACGGTGTCCACGTATCACTACGGTGAATATCCTGAACGGCCATGTGAAAAGCGACAAGGCCTGGCGGGAGAATTCGAGGGTAAAGACTCTCCAGATGTATTACATGGGCAAGCCATATGCCATTCTGGAATTGGAGAACAGCCGAACCCTGCAGTGTTTCGATGTGGGTGTGTTAGGCCCACACGATGAAAAGGCTCCGAACTGGACACTCAGATTCGAGATACTGGAAGTCTATCCTGGAGAGAAATATACTGATACGGTTATCTCAGAACTCTACTTCGACGGTATTGATGTCCACTGAGAGAGTAAAACAATATAAAAATGAACAAAAGAATAATTAGTATTATAATTGCATTGACAGCTTGTCTGTCAGGTATAAAGGCCGAAGTAGATCCTAACTTTTACATCTACCTCTGTTTCGGACAGTCGAACATGGAGGGCAACGCCACTCCGGAGGCTGTTGATAAAGAATATGTAGACCCGCGTTTCCAGATGCTGGCCTGTGTGGATTTTACTAGTCCAAAACGTACAATGGGGGAGTGGTACACAGCTTATCCTCCTATCGTGAGACAGGGAACAGGACTTGGCATAGCCGACTATTTCGGACGTACAATGGTGAAGAATCTGCCAGAGGACGTGAGAGTTGGTGTGGTCGACGTGGCCATAGGCGGCACGAAGATTGAGGGATTTATCTCTGAGGAGGTTGCAGACTATATCAAGCCTGAGGCCGACTGGCTGAAGAACTATTTCAAAGCCTACGATAATGACCCATACAAGCGTTTGGTGGAGATGGCGAAGATAGCCCAGCAAACGGGTGTTATCAAAGGCATCCTGCTGCATCAGGGCGAGAGCAACAATACGCAGAAGGACTGGCCAAAGAAGGTGAAGTTGATCTACGATCGTCTGATAGAGGACTTAGGGCTGAATGCTGCCGACATTCCTCTTTTTGTGGGTGAGCTGGTGAGCCAGGCAGAGGGCGGTGCCTGTTGGAGTCATAATAGCGTGATTGCCACCATGCCCTCTGTGATTGAGAACTCATATATTATCTCCTCCGCCGGCTGTCCTCATAAGGGTGATGGGCTGCATTTTACTGCAGCAGGCTATCGTGTGATGGGACAGCGATATGCTAAGGCTGCCCTGCATCTGATGGGTATCGAGGCAGAGATTGACGAGCCCGCAAAAACCATATCAGAGTTCGCGCTGGACAAGAAGTTTACAAGCATTGAAGAAATCGGCAACACCCCGATAACCATCTATAACGAGGCTTCCGATAAGGCTTTCTACGGTTCGACAGACCAGAACCTGGGATATGATATGCTTTCCACCGCTTTGTCAAAGAACAACACCGTTATCAGCTTCAGGCTTGAAGCTTCTGGCAGCAACTATCTGCTGCGTGGCATCATGCCGAACGGCAGCGAGTACAGCATATGGGGCAGGCCTGGTTATCTGAATTCTCAACCTGTTGACGGATGGTGCAGCTTTATTCTTGGACTAAACAATCAGAATGGAGAGGACATCAAGGACGGAGCCGTGTGGGATATCCAGTATGTTGACGGCAAGGGATTCTCATTGAAGAATGTCGGAACGGGCAAGTATCTGCACGATGCCGCTCCGGCCAAATACGACGATCCTATGTATTTCAGTTTCTATAGTCTCAAAGATGCGTCTACAGACATACATGAGGTGAAGAACTGGTCAGTGAAGGATGATAAGTGTTATGATCTTCGTGGTCAACGTCTGAATGGCAGGCCAAATGCTAGGGGAATATACATCGTGAATGGGGAAAAGGTTCTTCGATAGTGCCCGAGGTGCGTAGCAAAGCTCTTTGGCTGGTATCATGTCCAGAACTCCTTTTCACCCGTATATTCCATGACTCCCTGGCACTTCGGACAGGTTTTCATATCCCAGATACGGATATTATCGCTACCACACTGCAAACAGAGGCGGCCAACTTCGCTCCTGTAAGATGGAGCTACGTCTGCAATGATACCACCTACAACGATGTTCTGGATGGTCTTGCAGTCTGGGCATGACATTGCTGTAATCTGCTGACGGAACAAACCACGTCCCTCATACATTTCGGCTTCATAGCCGCAGTCTTTACAACGATATCTCAGTTTCCATGCCATATAGGTACAAAATTTGTTTGCAAAGATAGTGAGAATTGAGAAATAATTGCTACATTTGCACCAATTATTCAGATACTTTACGAAACATTATATTGATTGGGTAGGTAATTTTGAAGCAAACGAATATGAAAAGAACAATTCTCACAACCATCACACTGTTGTTGGCTATCACGTTGCAAGCACAAATGCGCGTGTCTAACCGTATGTATAACCCAGACCCAGCTCCTGTGGTATCGGGTGACCGACTCTATGTATTCACAGGGCACGACCTGGATACGGCGACCTATTTCCGCATGCCCGACTGGCAACTGTTTTCCACTACCGACATGGAGCACTGGACGGATCACGGTGTTGTATTGAGCACCGCCAACTTCAAGTGGGCTAAGCAAGGCGACAATGCTTGGGCCTCACAAGCCATAGAGCGTAATGGTAAGTGGTATTGGTATGTGGCTGCAGAGGACACCACCAAACATCTGCATGGCATCGGCGTGGCCGTTGCCGACCGTCCGGAAGGACCTTGGGCTGACCCCATCGGAAAACCGCTCATCCCAGGAGACTGGGGCTTCATCGACCCCACGGTGTTCATCGACGATGACGGACAGGCCTGGCTCTTCTGGGGCAACAATGGCTGCTGGTATGCCAAGTTGAATGAGGACATGGTCAGTATCGACAAAAGCTTTGCCAACAATGGCATCTGTGACATGCGCCCCATGCTGGACGACGAGGCACAGTTCGGACCAAAATGTTTGAAGATGGACTATCAGCTCCACAAGAAGGTGATGAAGACCGGCTTTGAGGAAGCTCCTTGGATCTATAAGATTGGCGATACCTACTTCTTGGAGTATGCCGCAGGCGGCGTGCCTGAGCACTGGGCCTATTCGACAGCCAAGAGTATTCATGGTCCTTGGCACTACGAAGGTCGCATCACCGATGAGTCGCCAGGCTCGTTTACCATCCATGGTGGTACAATTGACTTCAAGGGGAAATCATATCTCTTCTATCACGACGGAATCCCATCTGGTGGAAACGGTTTCCGTCGCACCACCGCATATCGTGAGTTCCAGCGCTTGAAGGATGGCCGCATCCCCAAGATAGACATCAAGGCGGAATAATCATAATAGCCTCAGAAACTCCATTGTCTCTGAGGCTATTAATCTGACTGGGGGCAACTTATATATGATTGCCTACTTATAAAGATAGCGTTTGATAGAGCGCTTGGGCGTCTTCTCGAATTCTTCCTCGCGAATCTCAATCTCGGTGATTTTCTCGTATGCGGGAATCATCTCGTTCAAACCGTTGCGGTTCTGCTCCATGACGTTGCGAATGTCTTCGGCTGTGAACTTAAGGTTCTTGGCTTCATCGTAATCGGGATATACAAGGGCAACGAGTTTGTTGTTGCGTTGCACTACGATGCTTTCCACGACGAGTGTCATTGAGTTGAGTTTATCTTCAATCTCCTCAGGATATATGTTCTGTCCGCTGGGGCCGAGGAGCATGTTTTTCGAGCGGCCGTTGATAAAGACGTTGCCGTCGTAATCCATCGTGCCGAGGTCACCGGTGTGGTACCAACCGTCGCGGTCGATGGTTTCGTGAGTAGCCTCATCGTTCTTGTAGTATCCGAGCATGACGTTAAGTCCGCGTGCAAGAATCTCGCCAGGCACATGGGCAGGGTCTGGAGAGTCAATCTTAACCTCCATGTGTAGTGCTGCGCGGCCGCAGGATCCTGGGGCAAAGGTTTGCCAGTCGCGGTAGCAGATAATGGGTGCGCATTCGGTGGCACCGTAGCCTACAGTATATGGGAATTCGATGCGCTTGAGGAACTGCTCGACTTCCTGGTTGAGTGCCGCACCGCCGATGATGACCTCGTAGAGTTGTCCTCCGAAGGCCTTGAGCACCTCCTTGCAGATCATCTCACGTACCTTCTTCGATATGACAGGCATCTGAAGGAGCAGACGCATCCGGTTGTTCTGTATCTTCGGGAATACTTTCTTCCGGATGATTTTCTCGATGATGAGGGGCACTGCGATAACGATGACAGGCTTAATCTCGGCGAGAGCTTGTGCGATGATGGCGGGTGAGGGTACGCGGTTGAGGTAGTAGACGTGGCAACCGTGAAGGAATTCGAATATGAACTCGAAGGCCATACCGTACATGTGGGCCATGGGGAGCATGGAGATTATACGGTCACCGCACTTGATGGTCTTGCCCAGAACGTCGCAGGCGAAGTCGTAGTTCGACCACAATGCACGATAGGGTAGCATAACTCCTTTAGAGAATCCTGTGGTGCCGCTGGTGTAGTTGATGAGAGCAAGCTCTTCAGGACTCTGCTCGTTGTAGTAGCTGACATGCTCCTTACGGAAGTATTTGGGGAACTTCTTGCCGTATAGTTCGTTAAGGTGTTCTCGGGCGTAGGTGAGTTTGTCAGTACGGGAGACCATCAGCGAATAGTCGGGATTATTGATGATGCCCTCCAGTCGCGGCATCTGCAGCGGGTCAATGATGGTGGCCACATGGTCGCCGACGAAGAGCAGGCGAGCCTCTGAGTGGTTCACAATATTATGTATTTGTTCGGCATTGAACTCATGAAGGATGGGCACTGCTATGGCGCCATAGGTGAGCGTGGCGAGGAAAGCCACGGCCCACTGGCTGGAGTTGCGTCCACAGAGGGCAATCTTATCACCTTTCACGATGCCGCTGTTCTCGAAAAGAATATGCAACTTCTCGATCTTGCGGGCAACATCATGATACTGCAACGTCTGACCTTTGAAATCGGTCAATGCGTCGCGATCCCAATTATCGATGATGCTTTTTTGGATCAATGAGTTAAAACTAGGTATTTGTTCCATATGTGGTTAGATTTTCTATTTCTGATATAAATAGCGTTTGATACTCTTCTTCGGCGTCTTGGCGAATTCCTCCTCGTGGAGTTCAATGGCTGCGATGCGGCTGTAGACGGGAAGCTGGTTGTTGAGTTCCTGACGGTTCTGCTCCATAATGTCGGAGAGTTCCTCCTGACTGAAGTTCACGATCTCGTCCTTGTCGGGATACACAAGCGCCACGAGTTTGTCGCCGCGCTGTACAACGACGCTCTCGGACACCATTGCCATCGAATTAAGCTTATCCTCGATCTCTTCTGGATAGACGTTTTGCCCGTTGGCACCAAGTAGCATGTTCTTGATGCGTCCGCGGATGAAGATGTGCCCAGAGGGAGCCATAGTGCCGAGGTCGCCGGTATGGTACCAACCTTTGTCATCGAGTACCTCGTGAGTAGCCTCCTCATTTTTGTAATATCCGAGCATAACGTTTGAGCCTCGGGTGACAATCTCGCCGGGTATGTGCTCGGGGTCAGAGGATAGGATTTTAACCTCCATGCGGTCTACGGGAATGCCGCAACTGCCACCGAGGAAGATTCCATGGTTACAGTAGGAGATGAGCGGTGCACATTCGGTAGTGCCATAGCCCACTGTCACGGGGAAGTTTATGCTGAGAAGGAACTCCTCAACCTCCTTCGATAATGGTGCTCCACCTACAATAACTTCGTAAGCACGTCCTCCGAAAGCATTGTAAACCTCCTGACAGATGCGCTCTTTGACTTTCTTCGACACCACGGGCATCTGAAGTAGCAGGCGCATGCGGTTGTTCTGAATCTTTGGGAAGACCTTCTTACGGATAATCTTCTCTAAGATGAGTGGCACGGTGACGATAAGTGTTGGCTTTACCTCGGAGAAGGCTTGGGCAATGATGGCTGGTGACGGCAACCGTGTGAGGAAGAACAGATGACATCCGTTGCAGAAGCCGAAGAGAAATTCTACCGCCATACCATACATATGGGCCATGGGCAGGATACTGAGCATGTTGTCGCCGGACTTTACATATCGTCCTAGCACTCTCATAACAAACTCCACATTGCTCCAAATAGCGCGATATGGTAGCATAACACCCTTGGAGAAACCTGTAGTACCGCTGGTATAATTAATTAGTGCCAGTTCGTTGGCCTCGTCCTGATGATATTTTACATGCTCCTTGCGGAAGGCCTTTGGATACTTACTGCCGAACATCATATTTAAATGTTCGCGTGCGTAAGTGATACTTTCCGAACGACTGATGAAGAGCGAGAAGTCTGGGATGTTAATGATGGCCTCAAGGTCGGGCATCGCCTCAGGTGAGATGGTTTTCACGGCATAATCGCCTATGAAGAGCAGTTTGGCGCCAGAATGGTTTACAATATTGTGGATCTGTTCGCCATTGAACTCATGAAGAATTGGAACGGCGACGGCCCCATAGGTGAGGGTTGCCAGAAAACTGACAGCCCAATGGGCAGAGTTGCGTCCGCAGATGGCTATCTTGTCTCCCTTCTTAACTCCACTGTTCTCGAAAAGGATATGTATCTTCTCTATTTTGCGTGCTACATCGTGGAACTGGAGCGTAATGCCCTGGTAGTCAGTCAGAGCATCTTGATCCCAGTTTTCGGTGATGGCCTTTTGGATATAAGCATTGAAACTGCTAAATTGATCCATGAAAATTGCACAATTTTTGAAATTTTGTGCAAAGATACTGCTATTTCTGCACATTCGCAAAAAAAATGTGCAATTTTTTATGCTTTTTAACTTCCCTATTCGTATCTCATTGATTTGGCGGGATGGATATGAGATACGAGATAGCTTGGGGCAATGAGTACGAACACGCAGACAAGTAGTGTCACTACGTCTATCAATAATATAAGTGGTAGGTTGAGTTCCATTGGAGCCTCACTGACGTAATACACTTGTGGGTCGAGGGTTACAAAGCCAGTGTACTTCTGTAGAAGCACTATCCCGATCCCCAGAATATTACCCCATAACATGCCTTGGCCGATGATGAATACTGAGAACCAGAGGAAAGTCTTACGTATGGTTTTGTTTCGGGCGCCGAGGGCCTTGAGAATACCAATCATCTGCGTCCGTTCGAGGATGATGATGAGCAGACCGCTGATCATCGTGAAACCTGCAACGCAGACCATCAGCAAGAGGATGATCCACACGTTGATGTCGAGTAGTTCTAACCAGGTGAACACGTTGGGGTACAGGTCGTATATGGTCTGGCTTAACATCATGTTCCCGTGGCCGTCGGACATACGGTTAACATGATCAACGAATGCGTTGGCAGTTTCGTCAAGATGTGTGAGATCGTTGACAGTTACTTCGATGCCTGAGCAGTGATTGTTGTCCCATCCGTTCAGTCGGTTGGCGGCATAGATATCGGTGAAACATAGTGTCTCGTCGAAGCGCGTCATGTTTGTCTGGTAAATGCCTGCAACGGTGTATTTACGGGTTTTCACGTTCTCGTCGCTGATAAAATAGGCAAACACCTTGTCGCCGGTCTTCAACTTCAGTTTGTCGGCAATCATCTTCGATAGCAGCAGTTCGTAACGGCTGGTGGAGTCGCTGAACTGCGGGATGTTGCCAGAGATGAGATTTTCCTGCAGGAACGTGTCATCGAAATCTGAGCCCACACCCTTGAACATGACGCCGAGGAAGTCGTCGTCGGTTTTTAGCAGTCCTTGGGAGTAGGTGAAGCGTTGCAGGTGTTTGGTGCCTGGCAATGAGAGCATGGCATTTCTCAGACTGTCGCTGAGAACGATGGTGTGGAGGTCACTGTCGCTGTACTTCATGATGTTGTACACCTGTATGTGCCCTCCGAAACCTGCTACCTTGTCACGGATGGTGTGCTTGAAGCCAAGCACGACGCACACAGTGATGATCATCACCGCCAGACCTATTGCCACGCCGACAATAGCAATACGAATGGCAGGACGGCTCACTTGTCGTTTGTCGCCTTTGTCGCTGTAGATTCTTCTGGCTATGAATAAAGGAAGGTTCAAGGACTTTGAACTTTTTAACTTGATGATTACTCGTCCACTCTTCCAGGATAAGCTTCGAGAGCCTTGCGGAGGACGAAGAGGGCGCGCTCAAGGTCTTTCTTCTTCAACACATATGCGATACGCACCTGGTTGATGCCTGCACCTGGGGTTGTATAGAATCCTGCGGCAGGGGCCATCATTACCGTTTCGCCTTCGTAGTTGAATTCTGCCAGACACCAGCGGCAGAACTTCTCAGCATCGTCGACAGGCAGTTTTGCTACGGTGTAGAAGGCTCCCATGGGAATCGGGGAGTAGACACCAGGGATGCGATTGAGGCCATCGATAAGACACTTTCGCCGTTCCACATATTCGTCGTAAACGTCCCGAAGGTATTCCTCAGGCGTGTCGAGCGATGCCTCTGCCACGATTTGTCCTATGAGAGGAGGTGAGAGACGAGCTTGACAAAACTTCATCACGGCAGCCCTCACATCTTTGTTCTTTGTGATGAGCGCGCCTATACGGATGCCACACTCAGAGTAACGCTTTGACACAGAGTCGATAAGAATCACATTCTGCTCAATGCCCTCCAAATGACAGGCGGAGATGTAGGGTGAACCTGTGTAGATATATTCACGATATACCTCGTCTGAGAAGAGGTACAGATCATATTTTTTCACAAGATCGCGTATCTGGTTCATCTCCCGACGGGTATAGAGATAGCCTGTAGGGTTATTGGGGTTGCAAATCATGATGGCCCGTGTGCGCTCATTGATAAGCTCCTCAAACTTCTCTACTTTAGGTAGTGAGAATCCTTCTTCTATTGTTGTTGCGATGGTGCGAATCTTTGCGCCTGCAGAAATGGCAAAGGCCATGTAGTTGGCGTAGGCAGGTTCTGGCACGATAATCTCGTCGCCAGGATTCAGACAGGAGAGGAATGCAAAGAGCACGGCCTCAGAGCCGCCGGAGGTGATGATGATGTCATCAGCTGTGACGCTGATGTTGTACTTTGCGTAATAGTCCACCAGTTTCTCGCGATAGCTGAGATAACCCTGTGAGGGTGAGTACTCCAGTATGCTTCGGTCGATCTGCTTCAGCGCGTCGAGTGCCACCTGGGGTGTCGGCAGGTCAGGCTGACCGATGTTCAGGTGATACACCTTCGTCCCCTTTTTCTTGGCAGCAGCAGCCAGAGGGGCGAGTTTTCTGATCGGTGACTCCGGCATTTCTATGCCGCGGACGGATATTTCAGGCATCGTTCTGTAAACTGTAAACTATAAACTGTATACTTAAAAATCGGTGCAAAGGTACTAAATTTTTTTTAATTCGTGCTTTTTTTCAGATTTTATATGTACTTTTGCATCAAAATCGTAAACGATATTAGATAATTGTCAGCAAAAAGATGAATTTCGAGGAACTGCTTGAGACGCGTGACGTGCGTAAGACTACTAAGGTCAGGTTGCCTTATGGTTATTTCTATAAACGCCTTATTGACGGCAAGTATTCCAATTTTGTGGAGTTCCACGATGAGGTGGCTGATGCCATTACCTTCAGTAGCAGCGTAAAAGCTGAGCACAAGGCATTGGATGATATCCATCAGAAACAACAGCTCCATTATACCCCCAATGAGGGCGACGACGGCATCTATGCCATCGCCGTGGAGGTGGGCAACTACATCACTATCGGTCAGATGCTCAATGAGAATCCGTCGATGGTGGCTCAGAATAACTATATAAACTCTGTGTTGCGCGACCTTTTTGACGTCACAGCCGAACTGCATGCCCACGACATCTTCCATCTGTGCTATGCACCGTCTAATATTCTTGTTCGCAAGAACGACGGCTCCGTGCGTCTGTTGTGTCACGGTTCTTTCTATACTCACATTGATCCCGAAACCCTTTATGAGGGTGCGGAGTCGTTCGTCGCTCCAGAAGTATTCAACGGACAACCTGTTGACGCTCGCAGCGATGTGTTCTCACTCGGACGGTTTATCGAGTGGATTTATCAATCGTCAGGACTGCCTTTTGAACTGCGCAATATCGTGAAGAAAGCGGTGGCGGAGAATCCGGAAGACCGCTATCCTTCTATCGAGGCGCTACGTAAGGCAGTAAACACCGCCCGAAAAATCAGGCGTACAGGAATCATTGGAGCCTCGGCACTCGCCATCGCACTCTGTGTGGTAGGACTGTTCTTCTATATGCTTCCGTCCACAGAGCCAATAGAGTTTGTGAAGCCGGTGGATGAACCTATTCCCGACGATTTGTTTGAGGATAACATGGATGAATATCTCGGTATCGGTGCCGATGCTGACTCTGCCACGATTGCTGCGGTAATCGCATCACAGAAGAGTGGACTCGACTCTATCTCCGTCGACGAGAGGAAGATGCGTACCTATAACGCCAAGGCCGAGGCCATCTTCCGTAAACAGTTCACGAAAGCTGCTGAGGTCATCATTTCACGTGTTTACAACACGGAGTCGATGAATGGCGAGCAGACAGTCTTTGCCTCCAAGACTAAACAGATGACCGAAGATCTGGCCAAGAAACAGGAGGAACTTTCCAAAATGACTAACCTCAGTTTTGATCGTACCCAGGCCATCGCTTCGGAGATCATTGAAAACATCACTCGTAAGAAGATGGAGGCTATGGATAAGGACTATATTGGCCTGAAGCCGCGTAAAGAGGAGAAGAATCCCGCCAGCCAGACGGATAACAGCAGTTCCTCTTATGACGTCACACGTCCTGCGACCTCGACGACACCTTCCTCCACCTCTTCAAAACCGGCCAGCAGTAAGCAGAGCATTTACGATAAAAACAGGGATAAGTATGGCATAGATCCATATGATCCCGTTGACCCGGATAATCACAAAATTAAGTAATAATATAGAAATGAGATCAAGAACAGCAACTTGGTTTGAGTGCAAGATCCGCTATGAGAAGGTCATGGAGGACGGCTTGCAGAAAACCATTACAGAGAACTATGTAGTCGACGCCCTCAGTTTCAGTGAGGCCGAGGAGCGCATTATCGAGGAAATGTCGAGTTATATCAGTGGCGAGTTTGATGTGAAGGACATCAAGAAGGCCGCATACAAGGAGGTTTTCTTCTCCGACAGCGATACTGCCGATAAGTGGTACAAGGCCCGTCTACAGTTCATTACCATCGATGAGAAGACCGAGAAAGAGAAGCGTAGCACCGTGACCTATCTCGTGCAGGCAGGTACTTTTAACGCTGCTGTCAAGAACATCGACGAGGTGATGGGTGGCACGATGATCGACTACGTCATTGCTTCCGTAGCTGAGACCACTATCATGGACGTCTTTGAGTACACCCAGTCACAGAAAAAAGAAGACAAACCCGAGTTCGAGGCATAATGGACTACGACGTAAAAGGTCATTTGCACCAGGTGCTCGACGTGTTGCCTGAGGATGTACGTCTGGTAGCCATATCCAAGTACCATCCTAATGAATATATCGAGGCAGCTTACGCCGAGGGTCAGCGCATCTTCGGCGAGAGCCACGAGCAGGAACTGCGACAGAAGCACCTCTCGCTGCCCAAGGATATAGAGTGGCACTTTATCGGACATCTGCAGACGAATAAGGTGAAGTACATCGCCCCGTATGTCACTATGATCGAGGCCGTTGACTCTTTAAAGCTCCTGCGAGAGATTAACAAGCAGGCAGAGCGTTGCGGACGCGTTGTCAAGGTTCTCCTTGAGTTGCATATTGCTGAGGAGGCTACCAAGTACGGGCTTACGCTTGAAGCCTGTCGGGAACTGCTGGAGGCAGGCGAGTGGCGCGAGATGAAGCATGTCAGGATCTGTGGCCTGATGATGATGGCCTCCCTGACTGACGATCGTGAGCAGATCCGTCGTGAGATGTTGACAGCCCGTGACTTCTTTGATGAAGTGAAAGCGAAATATTTTGACGCTGACGCTGATTTCTGCGAACGCTCCTGGGGTATGAGCGACGACTATCCCATTGCCTTGGAGACCGGCTCGACGATGGTGCGCATAGGTACGGCTATCTTCGGACCGCGCGTCTATTAAGAATGATTATTCGTGATGATAAGGTTCTCCGCGTATGATGGTACATGCGCGGTAGACCTGTTCTGTGAACACGAGACGTACCATCTGGTGTGAGAGCGTCATCTTCGACAGCGACAACTGCTCGTTAGCCCTTGCATATACTGCGGGGGAGAATCCGTAAGGTCCGCCGATGACGAAGACCAGCCGGCGGGCTGTGTTTCTCTTCTGTTCCAGCCACCTTGCAAGTTCCATGCTGCGCAGTTCCCGTCCGTGCTCATCAAGCAGCACAACGGTGTCTGAAGCCTGTATCTGTTTGAGAATCAGTTCCCCTTCGGTGGTCTTCTGCTGTTCCTCAGTCAGGCTCTTCGTGTTCCTCAGTTCTGGGATGGTCACCAGTTCGAAGGGCATGTAATGGCCGATACGCTCCACATAGTCGGTGATGCCTGCCTGGAAATGCTTGTCGGTGGTCTTTCCCACGAGTATCAGTATCGTCTTCATCTCTTGATGGTTTCTTTTTCGAGGAATGCTTCAAACTGGTTCTGGTAGCCGTTGAACACGTTGATGTCCACGTTGCCCTGTATGCCTGCCACCCGACCGTCAGAACAGAGTTGCCAGTAGGTCAGCCTGACGTCGGGCTTGTACTCGCTGTAGCGGGCTATCCACACACGGTAGTCGCGCTTCAGGTCAGGCTGCTGCGAGAGGTAGTTGTTAACGAACAACTGGTTCACGTATAGTATGGGCTTTACGCCAGTCCATCTCTCCACGGTGTTGAGCCAGATGCGTATCTGCTGGAACATCTTTTCCGCTCCGCCCGCCAGTTCTATCTGCGCCTTGCTGGGTTCGATGTCGAGCACAGGGGGCAGGTCGCCGTTGCGGAAGAGGGTGTTGCTGATGAAGTACTTGGCCTGTTCAGCCCCGCTTCTGCGCACCGACCAGAAGTGGTATGCCCCGGTGCTGATGCCGTGCTTACGGGCCTGGGTGTAGTCGTTAAGATAGAATTTGTTTCGGACGGTAGTGCCCTCGGTTGACTTGATGTAGACGAACGATACGGGGTAGTCCACTGTGCCGCTTACGTTATCGCTGCCTCTTTTGCCTACGTGCGTGATGCGTAGCTTCTTCCATCGTATGGCCACGGGCCTGCGCCCCCTGCCGTGCTGATATCGGGCAATGTCGATACCGTAGATTCGTTCGCTGGTGTGCTTCATCCGTTCCCCCATGAAACGGTCCTTGCTCCATTCCCCTACACGCAGTCTGGAGCCGTCGTCGGCCATCCACAGCTCTACGCCGAAACCCTGTCGCAGACCGTTTTCCCAATGGCCCTCGAAGTAGCCGCCGTCTGTCTTGATGTATGCACCGTGCCCTTCAGCCTTCTCCTCATGGAAGTCGCCGAGATAGATGCCCGTGGTGTCGGGGCGCAGGCCGATGAAGAGCGAGTCGTTGCGACAGGTACCCACGATGGTGCGTCCTAATGAGTCGAGGGCGAGAGCTGTTCCCTGACGGCAGTGGTTCTCCCAGCGTCCTACATTCCATACTGCCACGTGCCTGTCTACATCCACATTGTGCCGCTTGCCGTTGGCAAAGGCCACCACCATTTCGTAGCCCTCGTCCTGCACGTTATGTCGCTCCATATAGTAGTTCAGCTCTTCCTCGGGAATCGGGGCTGACGTGACATTCTGGCTTGGCGTAGATTCCAGCATACTGTCAGCCTGATGAACCCATGCCTGTCCCAGCCTTACACTCGTGGGATGAGGGTTGCCGATAAGCATGCTTGCTGCGATGAGCGGGCATAAGAGTATGCTGGCGAAGATAAGTGTGCCTATGATAATGACGGATAATACTAATGTCTTCTTCATTTCTGGGTGCAAAGTTACGAAAAGAAGTGAAAAGAAAAAAGTGAATTGTCAATAATTTCCAAAAAACTGCGTATTCTGCGGTTTATTTCATACCTTTGCAGCGTCGATTCATAGAAAGAACAAGATGAAATACATAGATTGGTTTTGGCGCGAGTCGCGCGGCATCCGCCTGAGTATGTCCTTCCGTATTCTGGCAGGCATCGGTCAGGTGACGCTTGGCCTGCTGATGGTGTGGCTCAGCCGTCGCTTCATCGACGAGACCATCCGCACGGGTACTGTCGACGATGTGCTGCGTATGGTGCTGTTGCTCGTGATGACCGTCGTGGGTGGGGTAGTCCTGCGACAGGTGGGCTATTACCTGACCATCCGTGCCAATATGCGTCAGACCAACGCCCTGCGCCTCCGTATCTTCAGCAGTCTGTTCCGCCGTCAGCTCTACAGCGACCAGGAGCTTCACTCCGGCGACGTCACCTCCCGTCTGGCCAAGGACATCGAGCAGGTGAGCGCCATACTTTCCGACATCATGCCCCAGATGGCCGTCACGATGATACAACTCTGTGGCGCCTTCCTGCTCATGCGCATGTTCGACGCCCGTCTGGCCTGGGCCCTGCTGCTGCTCACACCCCTGGCCGTCATCTTCGGAAAACTCATCGCCCGCCGTCTGCGTCAGATGACGCTCGACATCCGTGAGGACGAGAGCCGCATCCAGATGCAGGTGCAGGAGGGCATGGAGCACAATGCCGTGCTGCGGTCCCTGGGCAGCGAGCAGTGGGTGACCGACCGCCTCGAGAGCATGCAGCAGCGACTTCGTGGCAATGTCATGCGGCGCACCCGCTTCACCGTCATCGCCCGACTCGTCCTCGGCTGTGCCTTCGGCCTCGGCTATCTGCTGGCCTTCATCTGGGGAGGCCTCGGTCTGCGCAACGGCACCATCACCTTCGGTGTGATGACCTCCTTCCTCCAGCTTGTAGGCATGATACAGGGGCCCATCCTGCAGTTGCTGAACATGGTGCCGGGTGTCATCCATGCCACAGCGAGCATCGACCGTCTGGAGGAACTGTCCGTCTCGGCTGTCACGAGCGTTGACGAACCATCGAAACCTCAAAGGTCGGATAATCCCCATATCGACTTCTCCGACGTCACCTTCCGCTACGCCAAGGGCGACAGGGAGATACTCAGTCATTTCACCCACCATTTCGCTGCCGGCAGCAAGACCTCCATCTTTGGTGAAACAGGTATTGGTAAGACCACTATGTTCCGTCTGATCCTCGGATTCATTCAGCCCACGGAGGGTAGGGTAGAGGTCGACGGCTCGCTGTCGTTCGTGCCTCAGGGCAACACCCTCATGAGCGGCACCATACGCTACAACCTCCTGCTGGCCAAACCGGAGGCCACCGACGAGGAACTGTGCGCCGTGCTTCACACCGCCTGTGCAGACTTTGTACACGACCTACCCGACGATATTGACACAGAACTGGGAGAACGTGGCAGCGGACTCAGCGAAGGTCAGGCTCAGCGCATTGCCATTGCCCGAGGACTGCTCCATGCTGCCGACATCCTGCTGCTCGACGAGATAAGCAGTTCGCTCGATGAACCCACGGAGCGTGAGCTCTACAACCGTCTCTTTACCGCCTACCCAGAGAAGACCATGCTCTTCATCACCCACCGCAAGACCGTCAGCGAACTCTGCGATAATAGCATTACAATGGGTTAACAAAAAGACAGCCTCTATCGCGCAATAAGGAACCCTTATTGGAAATTAACCGTGCCTTATTGAATAATAACCGTGCCTTATTGAAAAATAACCGTGCCTTATTGAACAATACTTGGCCTCTGCTGAATAATACTTTGACTGCCTTTTTGACTTACAAACATGTCTTTTGAGGCCTACGAGAGTAGGAATTTGATACCTTCTGTGCCTTTTTCGAGGTTAGGCATAGCGGGATCCTTCTGATTACTAATGTCGTATCTCATTGATTTTCTGCTTTTTAGATGATTAATTATCGACTTGTCATTACAATTACAGTTATTACAGTTCATTAGTGTCCCGTTAAATATGTTAGAATTGTTTGTAAGTGATTGATATTTAATATATTATAATTAGTTTTTAATTAAACCGATTTGAATTTGAATTATCTCAAAAGCATAATATTTCAAAATGATCGAATATTGATAATCAGTATGTTACAGAATCGAATCATGTCATTTTAAGACCTTTGAATTTTTAACAGGACAGCAGCGATTACAGTTTCTTTTTTGAGGGTCATTATTTATTCAATAATATATATAACTATTTATATATCAATTAGTTATATTATATAATAGAGAAAAAATGAACTTCTTTTTTTAATTGTAATAACTGTAATTGTAATAGACTCGGTCATTTCGTTACTTACTCTCTTTCCTCTACCAGGTTTCAGCGCAGATTTGAAAATATGGAATATCACAACAAAGGACGGCTCTAACAAAAGAACCGTCCTTTGTTATATACTGATACAGAGTTATTTGCCGAGAACAACCTTCTTGGTCGTCCCATCATCCATCCTGATGATGTTGATGCCCTTCTGAAGTGTATCCACCTGTCTGCCGTCCAACGTGAAGATCTTTGCCTTTCCGCTTTCTATAGCGATGGAAAGAATACCCGTCGTTGTGTAGGCGCCATTGATCGTGATATCATGGGCAGGCATCGTCTCGGGATATTCCTCCCATGCGAAATCAAAGCCGTCCTTACTTGGAGGTGTCAGAGGAACGACCTTCGAATTGAAGTCAACCGTTACCGTAGCATACACCTCTCCGTCTATCACGTAGGTGATGGTGTACTGATTCATGGATGCATAATGCCCGTCGAGCCACTCCATACGTTCGTCGAAGAACTGAAGGACATTCTCGACTTCCTCTTCCCATGTGTCGAAACTGAAGCTGAGCCATTGGCGGTTTTCTGACCACATGTTGAAATTATCGGCCTGAGCAGTACCGATTTGTTCGCGGACGATACTGATTTCATCAAGGATCTGTTGTTTCTTTTCCTTGAACTTGGCCCATTCTGTCTTGACGGCCTCAATGAATCCGGGGGATTTCATCAAATATTTGAAATAGAATAATCCATCCCAAGTGATATCGTTATACATTGGATATGTTTTACCCCAGGACGAATTGCGAAGGCCAAGACTCCATTCTGCGTCCCACATGGGCATCATCTTCAGCTTGGAAGAACGGGAGGGTAATACATAGAAACAGTTAGGGTCGAGCAGCACAAATGCGGCACAGGCTACATGGAATTTCGCAAAGCTTGTTACGTCAATATAGTTCTGATAGTCTGTGCTGTTGGGATCATCGACCAGCTGGCTCAAGGCGTCCTCCATCTGGTAGACGTAGTTCTTGATGAAATTGTAATTCTCGTCATCTTCTTCGATATCCTCGTCGTCATCAGGGTACTTGAAACTGAATCCATGCTGCTTCAGTCCGTATCCTGTCTTATCCGCCAAAAGTGAACTGATGAAGGATACTTTTTCGTCCTGGTAATAATTGTCGTCTTCAATGATAAAGCCGTCGTCCTCGATGTTGACTCTGTCAGGAGATTTCTCGATCTTGTCTGTTAGCACGTAGACACCCTGATAGATCCCATTGACAAAGAGGTTGACGTGTTGGTAATGAATGCTGAATTCGATTTCGGCAGCTCTGGAAACAGCACTCATGAAAGCTGTACGCAGCATTGTACGGTCAAAATATTCGGCGAGAAGTATCCAGTCTTTGTTTGCAGGAAAGCCGAAAGGACTCTGTTTCTTTGAGAACTTGATGGCATAGGGCTTCTTCGGTAAAAGCCATGTGTTGTTGCCTCGTCCTTTGACCTTTCCAGGGGAGTTGATGACCTGACCGTCACTATCGATAACAGTTAAGGTGGAACCCTCCATCCAGTAGTCCTTGCTTGTAATGCTATCACCGTTAGAGGTGTTTACCATGACTACGGGAAGGCCTGTGCACTCTGGGGTTGCAGATGAGGGAATACGGCCGGTATAATAATTATAGGTTACGCCTGCTTCGAACTGCCTGCCCTTGAAGTCGCCACCGACAGCATAGACATTACCTTTGTCGTCATAGACCTTAACAGATAATTCATGGCCAGACATGTCGCATGGTATGATTGGGACGCAAAGAACGAGAGGCGTCTGTCTGGTGGAGATGTGTATGTCTTTTAGCGTCAAGACCTGCGTGGTGGATGTTGTTTTGGGCTTCAGTTCACCTGTAGCCAGATCGAGTTTGGCTTCGGTTATTAGTAAGTCGTCAGTCTGCAACACCGCAGCTTTGTAGTCACCCGGTGGAACGCCAATATATATATTGATAATACTGAAAAGACGTCTGGCGTTGAGTGAAGGCAATCCTGTGGAATTCTTGTCTGTGTAAAAAGAATGGTTTATGAAATGTTTGAAGTTGCCGTTGCCCTCCTGTGTTTGACCGTTCATCGAAATAGTTACTTCAGATGATTGGGCATTCGTATTATTCATACCTGCGGACACAAATCCGATTGGCATGAGTAATAATATAGATGCAATGATGCAGAACTTCTTCATCTTTTTTCAATTGCAAATACAAGCAACATTTCCTAAACCTCCAGATTTTGAGGGAATATTTTGGGGGTGAGCATGATGCCCGCCCCCAAACTGATTGTCGATTTTCTGTAATGTTAATAACTCCTGGCGATGATGACGCGGGCCTTGGAGGGCTTACCGCTTACCATGTCGACACCGGGCGTCTGCTCCACACCGAAGGGCACGCAGCGGATGGTGGCCTGGGTCTCTTCCTTGATCTGTGCCTCGGTCTCGGCGGTGCCGTCCCAGTGGCAGAGGAAGAAGCCGCCGTCTTTCACACGCTCCTTGAACTCCTCGTAGTTGTCGCACTCGAAGATGTGGGCATCGCGGTAGTCCTTGGCCTTCTTGAAAATATTCTGCTGGATGTCGTCCAGAAGCTGCTCGACATAGTCGGCAATGCCTTCGAAGGGGCGTGTCTCCTTCTCGAGCGTGTCGCGGCGCATGACTTCGATGGTGCCGTTCTCCAGGTCGCGGGCTCCGAGGACCAGGCGCACGGGAACACCCTTCAGCTCATAGTCGGCAAACTTGAAGCCGGGACGCTTATTGTCGGCATCGTCGAACTTGACGGTGATGCCCTTGGCGCGCAGGGCTTCGATGACGGGCTGTATCTCGCGGTTCACCTGCTCCATCTGCTCGGGCTTGGTGGCGATGGGGATGATGACCACCTGGATGGGGGCGAGACGCGGGGGCAGCACGAGGCCGTTGTCGTCGGAGTGGGTCATGATGAGGGCTCCGATAAGTCGGGTGGAGACACCCCATGAGGTGGCCCACACGTATTCGGGTTTGTTGTCTTTATTCAGATACTGTACCTCGAAGGCCTTGGCGAAGTTCTGGCCGAGGAAGTGGGAGGTGCCGCTCTGCAGGGCCTTGCCGTCCTGCATCATGGCTTCGATGGTATAGGTGTCGAGGGCACCGGCGAAACGCTCGGTTTCGCTCTTCACACCCTGCACTACGGGCACGGCCATCCACTCTTCGGCGAACTTGGCATAGACCTTGAGCATCTTCTGTGCCTCTTCCTCGGCTTCCTCACGGGTGGCATGGGCGGTGTGGCCCTCCTGCCAGAGGAACTCTGACGTGCGGAGGAAGGGACGGGTGCGCATCTCCCAGCGCATGACGTTACACCACTGGTTGCACATCAGGGGCAGGTCGCGCCAAGAGTGGATCCAGTTCTTATAGGTGTTCCAGATAATGGTCTCTGAGGTGGGACGGACAATCAGCTCTTCCTCGAGTTTTGCGGAGGGGTCTACCTCGACGCCGCTCTTGTCGTCCTTGGCACGGAGGCGGTAGTGGGTGACCACGGCGCACTCCTTGGCGAAGCCCTCTACGTGCTCGGCCTCACGGCTGAGGAACGACTTGGGGATGAGCAGGGGGAAGTAGGCGTTCTGGGCGCCTGTCTCCTTGAACATCTTGTCGAGCTGCTGCTGCATCTTCTCCCAGATGGCATAGCCGTAGGGCTTGATGACCATACAGCCACGTACAGCACTCTGCTCGGCGAGGTCTGCCTTTACCACGAGGTCGTTGAACCACTGTGAGTAGTTGTCGGCCCTTTTCGTTAAATCTTTTAATTCTTTTGCCATTTTTTACTCCTATTTTTCGAATTTGCGTGCAAAATTACATAAATTTTTAGATATAAGTACATAAGAACATATAATTTTTTGTTTCTTTTGTTCTTTTGTCTGAAATTAATTATTATCTTTGCAGCAGAAATCAATGTTTAACGATTAAAATTTTGTGAATTATGAAAAGTTTAAAGTCAATTGCAATCGCTTTGTGCGCAGCACTGGTGGTGAGCTGTGGAATGAATAACACCGGTAAGGGTGCTCTTATCGGAGCAGGTGGTGGTGCAGCCCTGGGTGCTATCGTGGGTGCACTGGCTGGTAATACGGCTATTGGTGCTGCCGTAGGTGGTGCCGTAGGTGCTGGTGCAGGTGCTATCATCGGTAAGAAGATGGATAAGGCTAAGGCTGAGGCTGAGGCTGTGCAGAACGCACAGGTGGAGGCCGTGACAGACGCCAACGGTCTTGAGGCTGTGAAGGTGACCTTCGACTCTGGTATCCTCTTTACAACTGGTAGTGCAACGCTGAGCTCAACAGCTAAGACATCGCTCTTCCAGTTTGCCAACGTGCTGAAGAACAATGCCGACTGTGATGTGGCTGTTCAAGGATATACCGACAATGCCGGATGGAAGAACTCTACAGCTGCCCAGAGCCAGCAGAAGAATCTGGAACTCTCTCAGAAGCGTGCCCAGAGCGTGACCGACTATCTGCTCCAGCAGGGTGTCAGCTATTCTCAGATCCGCAGCACGATGGGTTATGGCGAGTCAAACCCTGTGGCTGACAACAGCACAGCAGCAGGCAAGGCCCAGAACCGTCGCGTGGAGGTGTATATGTATGCTTCACAGAAGATGATCCAGGAGGCTCAGCAGCAGGCACAATAATATAGAAGTAAAAGGGAAATCTTGAAATTCCTGAGAAAAATACTCCGTTGGGTATTATCAATCTTTTTCGGCTCTACCATCCTCGCGGTGGTAGGGCTTCGATTTATCCCCGTATGGGTGACGCCGCTGATGGTGATACGCTGTTGCCAACAGGTGTCGGATGGTAAAAGTCTGAAGCTGAGCCACGACTGGGTGTCGCTGGACGAGATGTCGCCGAGTCTGCCTGTGGCGGTGATAGCCAGTGAGGACGGTCGGTTCATGGAGCATCATGGTTTCGACTATAAGGCGATAGAGCATGCAGCCAAGCGGAACCGCGAGCATCCGGAGAAGCGTAAGCTCGGTGCATCGACCATCTCACAGCAGACGGCAAAAAATGTGTTTCTTTGGCCTGGACGCTCATGGGTGAGAAAGGGCTTTGAGGCTTACTTCACGGTGCTCATCGAACTGCTGTGGTCGAAGGAGCGTATCATGGAGGTGTACCTCAATTCGATTGAAATGGGCGACGGCATCTATGGTGCGCAGGCGGTGGCAGAGGAACACTTTGGCAAGGATGCCAAAAACCTCACTCGCAGCGAGTGCGCTCTCATTGCCGCCACACTTCCTAACCCACGCAAATACTCCAGCAAGTCGCCTTCGGCCTATATGCTGAAGCGACAGGCAAGGATACTGCGTGAGATGAAACATGTGGGTGCTTTTCCCACGAAGAAATAAGATTTGATTTAGTTGGCTGACTCGAATTCCTCGAGGAATCGGGTGTCGTTCTCGGAGAACATGCGGAGGTCGGAGACACGATACTTCAGGTTCGTGATGCGCTCCACACCCATGCCAAAGGCATAGCCGCTGTAGATCTTCGAGTCGATGCCGCAGAGCTCGAGCACGTTGGGATCGACCATGCCGCAGCCGAGAATCTCCACCCATCCTGTATGCTTGCAGAAGCCGCAACCCTCTCCGCCACAGATGAAGCAGGAGATGTCCATCTCTGCGCTGGGCTCCGTGAAGGGGAAGTAGGAGGGACGCAGACGGATGTCGGTGTCAGGTCCGAACATCTCCTTGGCAAACGACAGCAGCACCTGCTTGAGGTCGGTGAACGATACGTTCTTGTCGATATAGAGTCCTTCCACCTGATGGAAGAAACAATGTGCGCGGGCGGTGATGGCCTCGTTACGATAGACGCGTCCCGGGCATATCACACGGATGGGAGCTGTGAGCTTGCCGTCTTCGGTGTGCATATGCTCCATCACACGGGCCTGAACAGAGGAAGTGTGGGAACGAAGCAGGATGTTTTTCGTGACATCGTTTGGATGCTGGCTGACGAAGAAGGTGTCCTGCATGTCGCGGGCAGGATGGTCGGCTGCGAAGTTCATCTTCGTGAACACGTGTAAATCGTCCTCCACCTCAGGACCGTCGGCCAGGACGAAGCCCATGCGTGAAAAGATATCGATGATCTCGTTGGTGACGATGGTCAGAGGGTGACGGGTTCCCAGTGGGATGGGGTAGGGAGTACGCGTCAGATCCATTTGCTCGTCTCCTGTCTCCTGTGTCTCACATTCTTCACGCAACTGGTTGATGCGTTCAGTGGCAAGCGTCTTCAGCTCATTGATCTTCATGCCCACCGTCTTCTTCTGGTCTGTTGCCACGTTACGGAAGTCGTTCATCAGCGCAGTAATCTCACCCTTCTTGCTGAGATATTTCAGTCGGAGTTGTTCCACTTCCTCGGCATTCCTGGCACTCAGTTCCTGCACTTCCTTGAGCAGCTCGTCTATCTTATCAAGTATCATTTTATTGACGATTTTACGATTTACTATTTACAATTTACAAAATTTGCGTGCAAAGGTACTTATTTTTTTAGACAAAAGTACAAAAGAAACAAAAAAAATATCTGTTCTTATGTTCTTATGTCTAAAATTATGTGTAATTTTGCCGAAAAATTTGAGAGAACCACTGAAAAAAGAACTCAATAGAGGTGAAGTAGATGAGAAAGTTTCTATGGCCGAATCTGATTTGTGTGCTGCTGACATTCTCTTGCACGGGAAAGCAGACGGTTAGAGATATTGAGGACATGACTGATTCAGTAGCAGACTCTACGGACACTGTTGTAGTGGATACGCTTGAGCAACTGATCACTGAGACGCCAATGCCAAGAGCTGCCGACGCTATGTTTGATGACTTTGTGTTCAACTTTGTTGCCAACAAACGGTTGCAGTTTGAGCGGATTGTGTTCCCTCTGCGGGTGACAAGTGCTGACGGACAGACGGCCATGACGGAGAAATCGCAGTGGAAGATGGAGCACTTCTTCATGCGTCAGGGCTATTATACGCTGCTTTTCGGCGACGACAAGCAGATGGCTCATATGAAAGATACGGCGGTGAGTGAGGCTGTGGTGGAGAAGATTATGCTTAGAAGGAACGAGGTGAGAGACTATTATTTCCAGCGTATCAAAGGTGCTTGGATGATGCGTGAGGTGAGGGTCACTCCTATAGAGTCGAATCCAAATGCTTCGTTTCTCGCCTTTTACAAACGTTTTGTATCAGATAGTGTGTTCCAGGTGAATAGCATCAATGAGACGGTGGAATTCATCGGACCTGATCCTGACGACGACTTTAACATGATGGAGGGTGTTATAACGCCTGACACTTGGGAGGCCTTCGCACCACAATTGCCCGAGAAGATGCTTTATAACATCATCTATGGCAAGCCGGTGCCAGAGGGGAACCAGAAGATATTCCTCATGCGGGGTGTCGCCAACGGACTTGAACTGGAATTGCGCTTCAAACGTATTGGAAACCGCTGGCTGCTAACGAAAATGACAACCTGATGAAGGATCTCCGCAATTATAGTCTGAAGGAGCACAATACATTTGGCATCGATGCCAAGTGCAAGCGTTATCTGGAGTTCGAAACCGACTCTGAGGCTATGGATGTGGCTGAAATCCTGAGGAAGTCGCGGCTGCCATATATAATAATAGGTGGAGGCAGTAATCTTCTGCTGACGAAGGATTTCGACGGTATCGTGGTTCGTTCCGGCATCAAGGGACATTATTTCGAGGAAGACTTTTTCTGTGAAAGAATGACTTGTGGCAGCGGTGAGGTTTGGGACGATATGGTGGCTACAAGCATCGAAGCAGGCTACTACGGCATGGAGAACCTTTCGCTGATACCTGGCGATGTAGGGGCTTCGGCCGTGCAGAATATCGGTGCCTACGGTATGGAAGCCAAAGACCTGATACTCTGTGTGTGGATGATAGAGATACCGACAGGAAAGCCTTGGATGATTGGCAGTGAGGAGTGTGAGTACGGTTATCGTCAGAGCAGATTCAAGCAGGACTGGAAGAACCGTTTCCTGATCACGAGGGTGACCTACGGACTCTCCAAGACTTTCCGTCCGCATCTCGACTACGGTATTATTCGTGCAGAACTGGAACGTAAGGGCATCCAAGAACCAACGGCCCAACAGCTGCGCGACACCATTATAGAAATACGTAACGCCAAGCTGCCTGACCCGAAGGTGGAGGGCAATGCCGGCAGTTTCTTCATGAACCCCATCGTCACAAAACATAAATACGAGAAGCTGGCTAAGCTGTATCCGGATATGCCACACTATAGGGTTGACTCCCGTCATGAGAAAATCCCCGCCGGTTGGATGATTGAGCAGTGTGGCTGGAAAGGAAAAACACTTGGACGTGCTGGCGTTCACGACAAACAGGCTCTGGTGCTCGTCAACCGAGGTGGTGCTACAGGTGATGAAATCGTCACGCTTTGCGAGGCCATCCGGAAGGATGTGCGTGAGAAGTTCGACATCGTAATCAATCCAGAGGTGAACATCATATGAAGTTGACTTTCTTAGGAACGGGAACATCGTGCGGCGTGCCTGTCATAGGCTGTCAGTGTGAGGTGTGCAGAAGCAGTCATCTGAAAGACCAACGCTTGCGCTGTTCGGCTCTTGTGGAGAGCGACACCACTCGGCTGCTTATAGACTGTGGGCCCGACTTCCGTCAGCAGATACTGCCGCAGCCCTTCAGGAAGATTGATGGTATACTGATTACCCACTCACATTATGACCATATGGGTGGTATGGATGACATACGGCCGTACTGCCAATTTGGGGAGATAAACGTCTATGCTGATCCTCTGGCAAAACAGTCGATGCTCGAGATGCTGCCATACTGTTTCGCAAAGAATCGTTATCCTGGTGTTCCTGCCATCGGACTGCATGAGATACATCCGCATCATCCGCTGAGCATAGGTGATATCGACATCATGCCGATAGAGGTGATGCACGGCAAACTGCCCATCCTGGGGTTCCGCATCGGTAAACTGACGTATATCACGGACATGAAGACCATCGACGATACGGAGTTCCCTTATCTGGAGGGAACGGAACTGTTGGTGGTTAATGCCCTACGTTTCATAAAGCCTCACCACTCGCACCAGTTGGTTGACGATGCCATAGCGTTTGCGCAAAGGGTAGGGGCCAGGCGTACACTTCTCATACACATGTGTCACGACATAGGACTGCATGATGAAGTAAATAGCAAATTACCAGAAGGAATAGAACTGTCCTTTGACGGACAGGAAATCATGTTCTGACTGTAAAAATGTCTTTATTGGACCCTTGGTTTGTTAAAAAGAGTTTAAGAGTTACACTTTTTAGATATAAATGTTTGCATGATATGAAATAAATCGTATCTTTGCACTGTGTTTTTCATAGTATTAGATTTAAGGTTAACAAAGGTTTTGGGTCACAGCGGTGACCCTTTTTATTTGTCCTAACGTTTTTTCTTGGATTTCTTTCCTGACGATTTTCCAAACAGGTTCCCATAGCCCTTCATCAGTTTCCGTATCAGCAGAAAGGCATCGATGGCAGTAATGCTGTTGGCTATCAGGCCTGAGATGTATTCACCCTTCGTGCTATTTTCTCGTTTGATGAAGGTCTGGTTCCACAATGTGCTGAATTTGGTGCTGTCTTGCTGGATAGCCTCGGCGAGTTCCTCCTTTCTCAGGCGGATCTCTTCCAACGAGTGGTATTGGTGGGTTGACTTCTTGACGGGAAGCATGGGACGGAAAGAATTAGTTCATGAACAGACTGGCGAGGAAACGTACCAGAGGTTTCTCAATCCAGTTCTTTCGGAAGATGATAAAAAGCAGGAACAGTATCAGGTGTACGCCCGATACGATAAGGAAAGCTTTTGCCATACCAATCCACGATGCCAGCCAACAGGCTACGGCAAAAGAGAAGTACAGCAATACGGCGATGATGAACATGAAGAACAGGATAGTCAAGGAGGCCGCCGTCAACAGGCGCACCACCTTGTCTATCACGTCGAGCTTCACATATTCTGTCTGAAGCCCAAGATAGTGTTTCAGTACCTCGACCAACTGAGCGATGGTCTCAACGTTCTTGTCGCTGGAAAGCATCAGATTACTCCTCATCAGTAGCGTCCTGGATGTCATCTACCAGGTCGACCACTTCCTTACGGCTCAGTTTGATGTTGTGCTTCTTGAGGAAATCCTCCACAGCGTCGGTAATTTTGATACGGGTGTCCTGACCCTTTTCTGGTGCAACGAGAATGCCAAGGGCTGCGCCGGCGATGGCTCCGCCGAGGAATGCGCTAAGATAACCTAAACTTTTCATACGTTCAATTGTTTTGTTAATGAATAATCGTTTCCTCTGCAAAAATACAAAACTTTTCCGTTTCAACGCAAAAAAGGAGCATATTTTTTTAAAAAAAGTGATGTTTTTCTCGATTTAACAAACTTTATGTGCCTTTTTTTCTTTGTTTTGACGATATTTTGTAATTTCGCACCAAAATTGAATACAAAACATTATAAACCAATTAATAACAAATGAAAAAGTACACTTTAATCTGCATGGGCTTATGTGTAGCCATGGCTTTTACAAGTTGTAAATCAAGTGAGAGTGCCTATAAGAAGGCTTACGAGAAGGCAAAACAGTATGATACTGCCAATCAGCAGGGGGTATCTCAAACCGCTACTGACGAGGCTGTCGTCGCTCCTGTTGAAGCCAAGCCCGTCGACCAGGCGCGCGTTGTGGACAATCTTGACAATATCTCCGTTCGTCAGGAGAGTGTTCAAGTTATTCATGGCAATGGCCTGAATGAATTCAGCGTCGTAGTAGGTTCATTCGGTCTGCTTTCCAATGCCGAGAGTCTCTACCAGCGTCTGAAGGATGCAGGTTACAATGCACAGGTGGTTAAAAATGAAGACAAGAACATGTATCGTGTTGTTGCCGCTTCATTTGCTAACAAGTCGGATGCTGTTGTCAGCCGTGACCAGCTCCGTAACACCTATCCTGACGCTTGGCTCCTCTATAACGCACGATAAGGAGCGTTGAAGTGAGGATACTATCCATCGATTACGGTAAGAAACGCACCGGTATAGCAGTCACCGATCCTCTTCAGATTATAGCAGGAGGGTTGGCGACTGTTTCAACTTCTGAGCTTTTCGACTGGCTGCAGGCCTATAGGGCTCGTGAGCCTCTGGAGCGGATCATCATCGGAGAACCCCGTCAGCCTAATGGTCAACCCAGTGAGAACCTTCAGCGTGTGCAACAGTTTGTGGCCCGTTGGAAAAAGGCTGTGCCGGAGGTGCCCATAGAGTACTTCGATGAGCGTTTCACCTCTGTGCTTGCCCATCAGGCCATGCGCGACGGAGGACTCAGGAAGAAAGCCCGCCAGGACAAGGCCCTTGTCGACGAGATCTCAGCCACAATCATTTTGGAGGATTACCTCCGCTCCAAAAAAATGTAAAGTAAATGATATTACCTATTTATATATATGGACAGCCAGTACTCCGCAAGGTGGCTGATGACATCACGCCTGACTATCCTCAGTTGAAGGATCTGATTTCAGACATGTGGGAGACACTGGCCAATTCAGATGGTATAGGCCTTGCTGCACCGCAGATCGGTAAGCCAATACGTCTGTCGGTCATCGACCTTGATGTTCTCTCAGAGGACTTACCCGAATATAAGGACTTCCGCAAGGTGTTTATCAATCCCCATATCATCGAGTACGATGAGAGTAAGACGGACACCTCAGAGGAGGGATGTCTGTCGTTGCCTGCCATCCATGAGAAGGTGGTTCGTCCTACGCGTATCCACGTGGAGTGGGACGATGAGGAGTTCCAGCACCATGATGAATGGATTGATGGTTATCTGGCCCGTGTGATGCAGCATGAGTTTGATCACCTTGATGGGAAGATGTTTGTAGATCGTATCTCTCCGCTCCGTAAGCAACTCATCAAGAGCAAGTTGCGCTCATTGATTCAAGGTCGTTATCGCTGCTCTTACCCCACAAAACCAATCAGAAAGTGAGAAGAAATTTATTCTTTTTCCTTCTTCTGTTTCCTCATATTTCTTTCGCTCAGTTCAACACCGATCGTCTGGTGATGATCGGGCGTTCAGCCCTCTACTATGAGGACTATGTGCTCTCTATACAGTATTTCAATCAGGCCATCAGTCAGAAGCCTTGGCTCTATGAGCCGTGGTTCTTCCGTGGTGTGGCCAAATATTATCTTGATGACTTTCGTGGTGCTGAGAACGACTGCTCGGAAGCCATCGAGCGCAACCCCTATGTGGTTAGTGCCTATGAGGTGAGAGCTCTCTGCCGCATCAACCAGAAGAGATTTTCAGAGGCTGTAGAGGATTATAACCGTGCGTTGCGCTATGACCCTGAAAACCAGTTGTTTTGGTACAACCGCATATTATGTCTGGTTCAGAATAAAGACTACGACCAGGCAATGGCTCAGATAGATACCATGATTACCCGATGGTCGAAGTATGCCCGTGCTTATTCTGTGCAAGGGGAAGTCTATCTGCAGAAAAAAGATACGGTAAGTGCTATCAAGTCGCTCGACAAGAGTCTGGAACTCGATCCCTACGATGGTGGCATCTGGGCAGAGCGGGCCATCATTAGTCTTAGCCAGCAGGAGTGGAAACAGGGTGAGGAATATCTCTCACAGAGCATTAAACTGCTTCCGAAGCATGCCGGCAACTATATCAACCGTGCGATGGCACGCTATAATCAGAATAATCTCCGTGGGGCTATGGCCGACTATGACACAGCCCTTGATATAGAACCCAACAATTTCCTTGGTCACTATAACCGAGGTTTGCTCCGTGCTCAGGTGGGTGATGACAACCGGGGCATCGAGGACTTCGACTTTGTGTTGAAGCTGGAGCCCGACAACCTGATGGCTCTCTTCAATCGTGCCCTGTTGCTTGAACAGACGGGTAACCTGCGTGCTGCCATCCGCGACTATTCCAAGGTCATCGAAGATTTCCCCAATTTCTGGTTCGGACTGGAGCACCGCGCATCCTGCTACCGTCGTCTGGGCAATACCAAGCAGGCGGAGCTCGACGAGTTCCGTATCCTGAAGGCCCAGATGGACAAGCGTTATGGCAAACAGCCTCAGATGACCAGCAAACAACGTCAGATGCGTAAGCGTAGTGACGAGGATATGGAGAAATACAACCAGCTCGTGGTGGCTGATGAAGAAGAGATGGAACACGAGTATAAGAGTGAGTACCGCGGTCGTGTTCAGAACCGCAAGGCAGAACTCAACTGGCAGCCGATGTATGGTCTGACTTTTGTACGTCCAAGTGACGAACTGAAGAAGGATCCCGCCTACGATACAGTCGTTGATGCTTTCAACCAGAAGTCACGTTCCCGTATGCTCTATCTCAATTGTGACCAGACCAGCGTTAGTGAGGAACATATGAAAGCGCTGTTCAGTTATATCGACTCGTTGAGTACAGCCATTGATGCCACGAGGAAGACAGCCGACGTTAAGGGCTTGCTCTTCCTTCGTGCTGTGGCATACAGCTCCATTCAGAACTTCGACAATGCCATCGACGACCTGAGCATCGCCATTCAGATAGACTCCACCTTTGCCATAGCCTATTGGCAGATGGCCGTCTGCCAGGCGAAGATCAATGAGTTCAACGCCTCTCAGGGCACGAATACCGACCTTCAGTCAGCCAACGTAGTAGGTAATCTTTCTGAAGCCCTGAAGTTGTTGCCCAACGATGCCTACCTCTATTATAATCGTGGCAACTTCTACGCCCAACGCAATGACTACCAACGGGCCATCGACGATTATACCCGTGCCATCGCCTTGGAGGAGAATATTGCAGAAGCCTGGTACAACCGAGGACTTGCGAAGATATTCTCCAAAAAGACCGAAGATGGCATATCAGACCTCTCCAAGGCTGGTGAACTGGGAATCTATCAAGCCTATAGCGTGATTAAAAAGTACCGTGACAAGTGATGGGAAAGTTTCTGAGCACGCTTTCATGCCTGATGCTATTCTGTCTGACGGGGATCTCTGCCGACGATAAGCTGACAGGGACGGTCATTGGCACGAAGGACTGTGTGGACTACTCCACCAATAGGAAGACAACCACCGTCAATACCTGTGCGAATGCCTTCGACAGTGATCTGAACACCTTTTTCGCCTCTTGGGACAGGAACTACACCTGGGCTGGACTGGATCTGGGCAGCCCTCATGTCATTACCAGGGTAGGGTGGTCGCCGCGTAACGATGGTCTGGGTGAAGAACGCGTGGTGTTGGGTGTCTTCGAAGGATCTAACAGTCCTGACTTCATGGATGCCCTGCCTTTGTATCTCATCGATGAGAGGGGAAAGATCGGTCAGATGTCGTATGCTGATGTCAGTTGTTCCAGAGGGTTCCGTTATGTACGTTATATTGGGCCTGACGATGCCCGTTGCAATATCGCAGAGCTGGAGTTTTATGGCCATGAAGGTCAGGGTGATGATACGCACCTCTATCAGGTAACCAATCTGCCAACGGTCAGCATCCACACCAAGGACGGCGTCATCCCTTACGATAAGGAACACGAGATCGCCTCACATTTTACGATTATCTCTGACAATGGCACGCGGATTCTCTCAGAACCAGGTTCTACCCGTGAACGAGGCAATGCGTCCCGCAGCTTCCCCAAGAAACCTTACCGCATCAAGTTCGACAAGAAACAGCTGGTGCTCAATGCCCCAGGCAAGGCGAAGAAGTGGACGCTTATCAACAACTATGGTGACAAAACCCTGATGCGCAATCTGCTGGCCTTTGAGCTGAGCAGGCGGCTGGGCATGCCCTATACGCCTTATGGAGCTGCCGTCGATGTGCTGCTCAATGGCGAATACAAGGGCTGCTACCAGTTGTGCGACCAGGTACAGGTGCATCCGCATCGTGTGAACATCACGGAGATGACGCCCTTCAATATTTATGGAAGCGCTCTGTCGGGTGGCTATTTCATCGAAATCGATGCCTATGCCAATCAGGAGAAGTCTTGGTTCAACTCGGCGAAGAACAATCCCGTCACCATCAAGTCTCCCGATGAGGACTCCATCACCACGCAGCAGAAGAGCTATATCAGGAACTACTTCAACACGATGGAAAGCCAGTGGGAGACCTATCTCGACAAGAACACCTTCCTGCGCCATTTCCTCGTGGGAGAGTTGTCGGGCAACACCGATACCTACTGGAGTGTCTTCATGTACAAGGAGCGTGACGACGACCTGATGTATACGGGCCCTGTCTGGGATTTCGACCTGGCCTTCGACAACGACCAGCGCATCTATCCCGTCTGTAACAAGAGCGACTTTATCTATCGCAGCGGTGGCAGTTGTGCGGGCAATATGAGGTCGTTTGTCGATAAGATCGTGGTCCTGAATGCAGATGCCAAAGCCCAGATGTTCAATATCTGGGACGAGGCCCGTCAGGCAGGACTGACGGAGGAGAACCTCGTGGCCTACATCGACGCTATGGAGTCGGAACTGCAGCAGTCGCAGCGTCTGAACTTCCTGCGATGGGACATCATGAATACGAAAGTCCATCAGAACCCGAAACTCTGGGGCAGCTATACGGCTGAGGTGCAGAATGTGCGTCGCTTCATGAAGGAGCGTCTGGCTTGGATGGACAGGAAACTGAATTACACCTACGTTCCCAATGCCATCGTTGAACGCGATGTCGATCTGGCTCTGCCATATCAGGTGTTCAGCCTCTCCGGACAGTACTACGGCCACAGTCTCGACGGTTTGCGTCCGGGCATCTATGTGGTGCGTCAGGGGCAGTCTGCCCGTAAGATGGTGGTCAGATAGCATTATTTTCAGCACAATTTCAAAAAAATCTGTGAATATCTGTGCAATCTGTGGCTTTTTTCGTACCTTTGCACGCAATTTCAAAACTCAAACATATATTGTAGATATGATCAACATTACTTTCCCAGACGGATCTGTTCGCTCGTATGAGCAGGGCGTGACTGGTTTTCAGATTGCAGAGAGCATCTCTCCGGCTCTCGCACGCAGCGTTGTAAGCTGTGGTGTTAACGGTGAGACAGTAGAGCTGAACCGTCCCATCAATGAGGACGCCAAGATTGAGCTCTACAAGTTCGACGACGAGCAGGGTAAGCATACCTTCTGGCACACCTCCGCCCACCTGTTGGCAGAGGCTCTGCAGGAGTTGTATCCTGGCATACAGTTCGGTTTCGGACCTGCTGTCGAGAATGGTTTCTTCTATGATGTGCTGCTGAAAGACGGCGAGAGCATCAAGGAGAGCGACTTCCCCAAGATTGAGGCAAAGATGAAGGAACTGGCCTCGAAGAAAGAGCCGGTGGTGCGTCGCGAGGTTCCAAAGGCCGAGGCCCTGAAGCAGTTCGCTGCCGACGGCCAGACCTACAAGTGCGAGCACATCGACCAGGATCTGGAAGACGGTTCCATCACAACCTATACGCAGGGCAACTTCACCGACCTTTGCCGTGGTCCGCACCTCGTGGATACCGGTGAGATCAAGGCCATCAAGCTGACCTCCGTCGCTGGTGCTTTCTGGCGTGGCGATGCCAGCCGTGAGCAGATGCAGCGTCTCTATGGCATCTCGTTCCCGAAGAAGAAGATGCTTGACGAATATCTCGTGATGCTCGAGGAGGCCAAGAAGCGCGACCACCGTAAGATCGGTAAGGAGATGGAACTCTTCATGTTCTCCGAGAAGGTGGGCAAGGGTCTTCCCATCTGGCTGCCGAAGGGTACCGACCTGCGTCTGCGCCTGCAGGATCACCTGCGCAAAGTTCAGAAACGTTATGGCTATCAGGAGGTTATCACCCCGCACATTGGCGGCAAGAGCCTCTATGTCACCTCGGGCCACTATGCCCACTACGGACAAGACTCCTTCCGTCCCATCACCACACCGGAGGAGGGCGAGGAGTACATGCTGAAGCCCATGAACTGTCCTCACCACTGTGAGATCTTCGCCAACAAGCCCCGTTCCTATAAGGACCTGCCGCTGCGTATCGCTGAGTTCGGTACGGTCTATCGTTATGAGCAGAGCGGTGAGCTGCACGGTCTGACCCGTGTGCGCTCGTTCACTCAGGACGATGCTCACCTTTTCTGTCGTCCCGACCAGGTGAAGCAGGAGTTCCTCAATGTGATGGATATCATCGGTGTGGTGCTCACAGCCTTTGGTTTCAATTACGAGGCACAGATCTCCCTGCGCGATCCCAATAACCATGATAAGTACGTAGGTACCGATGAAGACTGGGCTCTGGCAGAGAAGGCCATCGTAGAGGCCTGTCAGGAGAAGGGCCTAAACGCCAAGGTTGAAACAGGCGAGGCTGCTTTCTATGGTCCTAAACTCGACTTCATGATTAAGGATGCTATCGGTCGTCGCTGGCAGTTGGGTACCATCCAGGTGGACTACAACCTGCCTAAGCGCTTCCAGCTGGAATACACCGATGAGGACAACACCAAGAAGACGCCCGTCATGATCCACCGTGCACCCTTCGGTTCACTGGAGCGTTTCTGTGCTGTACTCATCGAGCACACCAGCGGTCACTTCCCCCTTTGGCTCACTCCCGAGCAGGTGGCCATCCTGCCGCTGTCGGAGAAGTACAACGACTATGCCCAGGAGGTGTGTCATCAGTTCAGCGAGGGTGGGGTACGTGCCACCATCGACCTGCGCAATGAGAAGCTGGGTCGTAAGATCCGTGACAATGAGTTGAAACGAATCCCTTATATGGTCATTGTCGGTGAGAAGGAAGCTGCTGACGGTACTGTTGCCGTACGTCCTCAAGGCGGTGGTGAACAGAGTGTTAAGACCATTCAGGAGTTCATCAACGATGTGAATGCCCAAGTCGCTGAAATGACCAAGGATTTCTAATGGCTTATAGTTGATTGTTTATGGTTTATAGTTGATATGCTGGCCGGATTGTTAAACTTTCCTAAAAGAGTAATCATCTATAAACTATAAACTCTAAACTATAAACAAAATTTAGTAATTTTGCACCCGATTTCTTAAAAAGTAGTGGATGAAGAATGACAAATTGAAGAATCAGTACCGTATCAACGATCAGATACGCGTACGTGAAGTTCGCATTGTTGGGGAGGAAGGAAGTACAGTCGTTCCCACCCGTGATGCATTGGACATGGCCCGTGAGCAGGGTGTAGATCTCGTGGAGATTTCCCCGAACGCCAATCCTCCAGTTTGCCGTCTTATCGATTACTCCAAGTTCCTCTACCAGCAGAAGAAGCGCCAGAAGGAAATGAAGGCCAAGCAGGTGAAGGTAGAGGTCAAGGAGATCCGCTTCGGCCCCCAGACCGATGAGCACGACTATCAGTTCAAGCTCAAGCACGCCAAGGAGTTCCTTGAGGAAGGCAACAAGGTTCGTGCCTATGTGTTCTTCCGTGGACGTTCCATCCTGTTCAAAGAGCAGGGCGAGGTTCTGCTCCTGCGTTTTGCCAACGATCTGGAGGAAGTGGGAAAGGTGGAATCCATGCCTTCGCTCGAAGGAAAGAAGATGTTCATTTACCTCGCACCTAAGAAGGCCGGCGTGAAGAAAATCAGCCAGCAGGCCCGCGACCGTGAGGCTGCGGAGGCCGAGGCCAAGGAACAGGCCCGTCAGCAGAAAGAGTCGAAGGAGACCTCTGCTCCTGCCAACGGCGGACTCTTCGCCAATGCTAAGATCTCCGCTGATGCCCTGAAGAAGCTGACTGAGGACTCAGGTGATAAAGAATAAGAATGAAAGAAGGTGGCGCGCCCGGTATATGCGTAGCTGCCGATTATTAATAACAATTTAAAATTTTAAAACAATGCCAAAAGTAAAGACAAACTCCGGTGCCAAGAAGAGATTCACGTTCACCGGAACAGGTAAGGTTAAGAGACGTCACGCTTACCACAGCCACATTCTGACGAAGAAGACCAAGAAGCAGAAGCGCAACTTGGTGGGTACTACCATCGTTGATCCGTCAAACATGAAGCAGGTACGCGACCTGTTGAATCTCCGTTAAACCTATTGTCAAACATTTTAAAGTAGAAAAATTATGCCAAGATCAGTAAATCACGTTGCATCAAGAGCAAAGCGTAAGAGAATTTTGAAGCTTACCCGCGGCTACTTTGGAGCCCGCAAGAATGTTTGGACAGTAGCCAAGAACACATGGGAGAAGGGTCTCACCTATGCCTATCGTGACCGTCGTAACAAGAAGCGCAACTTCCGCGCTCTGTGGATCCAGCGTATCAACGCTGCTGCACGTCAGGAGGGTATGAGCTACTCAGTGTTCATGGGTAACCTCACCAAGGCTGGTATCGAGATCAACCGCAAGGTGCTCGCAGACCTCGCCATGAACAATCCCGAAGCCTTTAAGGCCATCGTGGAAAAGGTAAAGTAAGGCTGTCATAGTCATTTTACACCGATAAAGCCTCTCGTAAGCGGGAGGCTTTTTCTATGGCACAATTGAAAAGAAGAATAATAGTAATAGAGAAATGGACATTAAGGAATTACTGAATCGTACTGACCGGTTTGCTGCGAAAGCTGGATGCAGTATTACTGAGGTTGACGAGCAGCATGCCGTAGCGATGATGACGGTGAGGGAGGAACATCTGAATGGGGGTAATGTCTGCCAAGGAGGTGCGCTTTTCACGCTGGCTGACCTAGCCATTGCGGCTCTGATGAACAACGGGGGCAAACTGACGTTCGGCATCTCGAACAGCCTGATGTTCGTAGCGAGTGCCAGGCTTGGCGACAGGCTCAGGGCAGAGGCGGTGATGGTGGCTGACCATCATAAGATACCGGCTGTAGAAGTCAATGTGACAAATCAGGAGGGTCGCCTGATCTGCCACGTTACTGGAATGGGTTACCGCAAGGCGCAAACTATCTTATAACATATTTCTTGCCGTTCTGGATGTAGATGCCTTTTTGGGGTGAGCTGATGCGCTGGCCAGAGAGGTTAAAGATGGCGTTGGATTCTGTTGGAGCCTTTGGGCTGAGGATGGCGGTTGCCCGAGGCTGAGTAGTTAAACTGCATCCCCAGAATACGGAAATTTCTGTCTTGACTTCTGTCCCGTCTCTCTTAATCAGATAGGCGTCGCGCAGAACAGCAGTCTGTGCGCCTATCTTTGTCTGAAGGGTGATACGTTCTGTATTGGAACCTGTAACAGAGGAGTTGAATGTGATTGTCGTCGATGCGCCGGTAAGCTCTTGTGTACTGTCTTTTCCTCCTTTGCCACCATAGATTTTTATATTTACCTTTCCGACGTAGCTGTCATCTTCCATCTCCACTCTCATCCCTTTATATTCGCTCAGACTGATGGCACTGCCACTATATAGATTCAACTCCTGCCAATCTGAGGTATATTCCACCACGTAATCTACTTCTGTTGTAGCCGGTGTAGGATATATACCTTGAAAGGAATCCCCATAATATGCTTTTGTAATTCGCTCAGCCAAGTCTGCCTGATTAAAAGCTGGCATAGAACGGTAATGACCGTCGGAAAGCCCCATCCAGAGGAATGTGGCGATGCCCATCTCCTTTGTCTTCTGGATAAAATAGTCAACGAATTGGAACACGTTGTCGCGGCGCACGTCGTAGTCGGTCTTGCCAGCACCAGCGTCCACATTGCTTGTGCCCCATTCGCCGATGATCACGGGACCTCCTTTGGCAATAAGGTGTGTATTCAGGGCTTCGAACATATCGTCAAGCTCACTCTTCGTGCTGTTTATGTTTTCCACGTTGGGGTAGGCATGCACTTGGAAGGCAATATGGGCCTTGGTGTTGTTCACTGGGTCGGTAGGCATGAGCATCTCTTTCAGGGGATCTTTCAGGTGGGCGTTCCATGTGCCGCTGCCGCAACAAGCAGCATAGGTGTTCACTATGAGGTTGCGCGATACGTTGTTGCCACCTGTGGCGCGAACAACATCTACGAAGCTTTGGGCGTACTTGTTGATAGCATTATAGGCATTCCTTGCCTTCGTTTCATCGTATTTGTTTTTCGTGGCAAAGGTAGCGAAGCACCACGACTTGTCGATATCAAGCATCTCATTGTAGCTCTCAAAGAGCAACTTCTGGTCGTAGTCCTTGAACTCCTCGGCTATATGCTTCCACAGATTCTCATAGCGAGCCATTGTCTGGTCGTAGACACTTTCGTTGGCAATAAGCCAGCGTTGATCACCCTGACCCGTATCGTGATGGACGTTTAGGATGCAGTATAATCCTTGGTCGATTACGTAGTCGACCACTTTGTGGACTCGCTTCATCCACTCGGATTTTACGTTACCGTCAGCGTCAGTCCAGGGGAACCAGGTTACTGGCACTCGGATGGCTCCAAAACCTGCCTCCTTCATCATCTTCATGAGTTCGGGCTTTGTGATGGGTTGTCCCCAGCAGGTTTCCTGATCAGCCGGTGTGTTGAATGTTTTGTCAGCCCATGCATCGAGCGTGTTGCCGAGGTTCCAGCCCACGCCCATGTTCTTGACCGCATCAGTAGCCGACTCAAATTCTTGTGCCTGAGCCTGGATGCAGAACATCAATAGCAGACTGAAAATGACAGTAATTTTTTTTCCCATACGTTTGTTTTAATTAATTAGTATCATCTCTGATGCAAAGATACGACAAATTCTTGGAAGTTACAAAAAAATAACGTAATTTTGCACCGCGAAATATAAAAAATCATCAATATAATATTATGGCAATAGTAAAACCGTTTAAAGGAATCCGCCCACCGAAGGAATTGGTGGAGCAGGTGGAAAGCCGCCCCTACGATGTGCTCGACTCTGAGGAGGCGAGGGCAGAGGCTGGCGACAATGAGAAAAGTCTGTATCACATCATCAAGCCCGAAATTGACTTCCCTGTGGGAACATCGGAGTATGATCCGCGCGTCTATGAGAAAGCTGCCGAGAACTTCCAGAAGTTTCAGGACAAGGGCTGGCTGGTGCAGGACTCGCGCGAACATTATTATATATATGCTCAGACGATGAACGGCAAGACGCAGTATGGTTTGGTAGTGTGTGCCCATACCGACGACTATATGGCCGGCCGCATCAAGAAGCATGAGCTGACGCGTCGTGACAAGGAGGAAGACCGTATGAAGCATGTGCGTGTGAACAATGCCAACATCGAGCCCGTGTTCTTCGCCTATCCCGATAATGCTGTGCTCAACGAGCTGATCATGCGCTATGCTGCCACAAAACCTGAGTATGACTTCATTGCTCCCATAGACGGCTTCCGCCACCAGTTCTGGGTAATCGATGATGACAAGGACATGCAGACCATCACCGAGGAGTTTGCTAAGATGCCTTCGATGTATATTGCCGACGGTCACCACCGCTCTGCTGCTGCTGCCCTCGTGGGAGCAGAGAAACAGAAGCAGAACCCCAACCACAAGGGCACGGAGGAGTACAACTTCTTCATGGCCGTCTGCTTTCAGGCTTCGCAGTTGACGATCCTCGACTACAACCGTGTGGTGAAAGACTTGAACGGCATGTCGTCGGAGGAATTCCTTGCTGCGCTGCAGGTGAACTTCGAGGTGGAGGACAAGGGTACGGAGATTTACAAGCCCCAGCAGTTGCATGAGTTCTCGCTGTATCTCGACGAGCATTGGTATTCACTCAAGGCCAAGGAGGGCACCTACGACAATAATGATCCCATCGGTGTGCTCGACGTGGACATCTCCAGCCGTCTGATTCTCGATGAGATCCTGAACATCGGTGACTTGCGTTCTTCACAGCGTATAGACTTTGTTGGAGGACTCAGAGGACTAGGAGAACTCAAGCGTCGTGTGGATTCAGGTGAGATGCGTGCTGCCCTGGCACTCTATCCCGTGTCGATGCAGCAGATCATGGATATTGCCGACAGTGGCAAGATTATGCCTCCGAAGGCTACATGGTTTGAGCCGAAACTGCGCTCAGGCCTTGTAATCCACAAACTGAGTTAAGGGTGAAATTCGAAGTGCTGGTAGTCCTTCTGGGTTTTCCAGGAGCCGCCCCAAACGAATCCATTCTGCAGGAATAGTTTGTGACAGAGGTCACCCTTGGAGATCTTATATTGGAAATTCTTCTTACGGTCGCACCACGGTGTGGCCGTTTTTGGTTGTATGAGGCGGGTGCCGTCCTTTTGTGTCTTGACGTAGGGATTATATAAAGGGTTGATGTCTATGGCGAGACCACGGGCATGATAGGAGAGTTTTTGGGAGCCAGAAACCTTTCGGTAACAGAAACAACTGGTGTTGTTGTCACGCATCTGACGTTCATCATCAGCATCATATTCATCAGCTAAGCGTATTTTCTGGATAGGGTAGTGCTGACGGTATAACTCCATGAAGATGCGAATGAGTCTCTGGGCGATGATACGGTTGCACACCATCTCCCCATAGTGCGTCTTTCCGTCGTAGTCCCAATGCATCAGCCTCAGGTATCGCAGGTCGTCGCGGCTGATGACATCATTCGGCTGCCAGGTGTTGCCCTGCATCTTCTGCCATACAGTGTCAGGAATCTCACTGATGGAGAATCCCGCAGAAAGATCCTGGCCCTGCGCCGAAGAGATGCCGCAGAGCCAGAATATAAGGATTGATAAGAGTGTTGTCCTCATCAATGGGTCACTTTCTTGTTACCCTGGATATAGACGCCTTTCTGAGTGGGCTCAGTGGCAAGACGGACACCACCCAGGGTGTAGATGTCGTCAGAGGCATCGTCGGTGGCTGTGACGGCACGTACGCCGGTGGAGTTCAGTTCTGCACGGACGCGCTCCATCTGCTTGAGGAACTCCTCACTATTGTGCAGACGTGCATAGACGGCAGAACCCACAAGACGGCCTGCCTCCACGTCACTCTGCCAGACGTAGCCGGTGATGACACGCCCCTGACCATACTGATAAGCGCGGGCCAGAAGAGCCTCTTCAGCATCGGGGTTGAGCTCGGAGAGCACCAGTGCATAGAGCCAACCTGTGGATGCGTGACCAGAGGGGTAGGAACCGGTATTCTTCTTGATGTTCTCTGCAGGAGGATAGGCTGTGGCCTCATTCAGTTGACGGAAAGGCCGCGGGCGCATGTAGAAGTTCTTACAGCTGTGTGTGGCCCCGTCACCCATCACCGATATGTTGTTGAACAACTCATACAGTTGAGGAGTTGCCGTCTCTGAGAGCGTCCTTCCGAAAGCAGAGGAGAAGATCTCCAGGAGATAATAAGGCTTGTCGGTCACATCATCGATGGCTGTCTGTCCCTCGTCGGTAAGACGGAGGTTCTTGCCCTCTATGAACTTGCTGATGTCGGTGGCTTCTATAGCAGAAACGGTGTCAGGGGGAGCCGATAGATACTTGACGGCATCAGGAAGGTCCTCGTCACTATAATACTGATGGGTCTCCTCGGTAAGTCCAGGACTGACGTAGCTGTAACCCGTCTTCTGAGCATATTCAGCCTTTGCAGATTTGATCATCGAGTAAACGCCAGTATGATTGTGAAGACTTACCGTCAGGGCACTTGCCAGCAGTCGGGCTGCCTGCACATCACTGTCCCAGTGGTAGCCGGTCACTACCGATGCCTGTCCGAACTGATAGCCACACTGCAGAATCTCGTTCTGCTTGTCTGGGCAGATCTCCGTCAGCAACAGGGCATACATCCATCCCATCAGGGCCTCACGGGAAGGGAAGGAACTCTCATTGACGTAGTTACTCTCCTCCAGCGGTATCAGGGATGTCTCCTCGAAGCGAGCAAAGGGCCGGCGGAAGAACGGGAAAGAACTCTTGGCCTGCTGGATGCTCTTGTTGCCATACTCCATACAGTAGTCGAAGATTTCGGCTATGTAGGGCGTCTCTATGCTCGACAGAGTCACACCGATGGCTTTGGAGAACGCGTTGAGAAAATAGGACGACTGCGCGTTGAAGTCGGTCTCTGCCTGCTGGCCGAGAGAGGTATTGCGCATGGTTTTTCCCCAAGCATATTGAAGATAGTCCTTGATATACTCCACAGTATTCTCTTCGGGAGGACCTGGAAGGAATGCCCCTGCATCAGGTATATCCTGAGCAAAGAGGTTACCGCAACAGCCTGTTGCGATAACCATGGATAAAATGAATTGCTTACTTTTCTTATACATATTATTATGAGTCTAAGAGAAGGCTACGGTCAGACCGGCCATCACAATAGAAACCATTGACATCAGTTTGATGAGGATGTTCAGCGACGGACCTGATGTGTCCTTGAACGGGTCACCGACGGTGTCACCCACGATACATGCCTTATGGGCAAACGAACCCTTGCCGCCGAATTTTCCTTCCTCGATGTTCTTCTTGGCGTTATCCCAGGCACCACCGGCATTGGCCATGAACACAGCCAGGGTGAAGCCTCCGGCAAGACCACCTACCAGCAGTCCGAGAACACCAGCTACACCGAGTACACAACCCACCACAATGGGGATGATGATGGCGAGAATAGATGGAACAATCATTTCGTGCTGAGCAGCACGGGTGGAAATCTCCACACAACGGCCATAGTCGGGCGTACCTGTGCCCTCGAGGATGCCGGCAATCTCACGGAACTGACGGCGAACCTCCTGTACCATCTTTTCGGCAGCACGGCCCACAGCCTCCATCGTCATACCACAGAACAGGAAGGCCGCCATGGCACCGATGAAGGCACCTACGATGACGCGGGGATTCATGAGGTTGATCTGGAAATAGTTCATGAAGTCGGGGATGGTGGCGTCAGTCGCTGAGATGACATCGCCTGCTACGTTTGTCAGGGTCTGTTCTGCACGGGCCATGGCAATCTTGATCTCCTCGATGTAAGAGGCCAGGAGTGCGAGGGCTGTGAGAGCGGCAGAGCCGATGGCAAAGCCCTTACCTGTAGCGGCCGTCGTGTTGCCCAGGGCATCGAGTGCATCCGTGCGGTGGCGAACCTCTTCACCCAATCCGCACATCTCAGCGTTACCGCCTGCATTATCGGCAATAGGTCCGTAAGCGTCGGTGGCGAGGGTGATGCCCAGTGTGGAGAGCATACCCACGGCAGCGATACCGATACCATAGAGACCGTGAGCCAGCGATTCTGAAGACATGGAGAGATCGAAGCCGTTGGCACAGAGGTAACTCAGCATGATGGCCACACCAATGGTGATGACAGGAATACAGGTAGAGATCATACCCGTACCTATACCTTTAATAATAACGGTGGCAGCACCAGTCTGTCCGGCCTCAGAGATCTTCTGTGTCGGCTTATAAGAATGAGAGGTGTAATATTCGGTAGCCTGTCCGATGATGACACCGGCAGCCAGACCAGAAATGACGGAGAAGGAGAGACCCAGCCAGTTCTCAATACCCAGGAGGTAGAGAATAGCAAAGGTGGCGATAGCGATAAGGATGGCGCTGACATTCGTTCCCAGTGACAGCGAACGGAGCAGGTCTTTCATCGTGGCACCTTCCTTGGTGCGTACCAGGAAGATTCCAAACAAGGAGAGGAATACGCCCACAGAGGCTATCAGCATCGGAGCGATGACAGCCTTGAGTTGGATCTCGAGACCCATGACGCCGAAGGCTGCAGCACCCAGGGCAGCGGTAGAAAGGATAGAACCGCAATAACTCTCATAGAGATCGGCACCCATACCGGCTACGTCACCCACATTGTCGCCTACGTTGTCAGCAATGGTAGCGGGGTTGCGCGGATCGTCCTCAGGGATATCAGCCTCCACCTTACCAACGATGTCGGCACCCACGTCGGCAGCCTTGGTGTAAATACCGCCACCCACACGGGCAAAAAGAGCCTGTGTCGAGGCACCCATACCGAAGGTCAGCATGGTGGTTGTGATGGTGATGAGAGCCATTTGATCGCCCTGATAGAAGTGACTGAGCACCAGGAACCAGATCGCAATGTCGAGCAATCCCAGTCCGACAACCGTCAGACCCATTACGGCACCAGAACGGAAGGCGATCTTCAGTCCGGCATCCATGCTCTGGCGGGCAGCGTTAGCTGTACGTGCAGAGGCGTAAGTGGCGGTCTTCATGCCGAAGAAACCTGCCAGACCAGAGAAGAAACCACCTGTGAGGAATGCGAACGGTACCCAGGGGTTCTGAACGTTCAGGCCATAGGCCATGAAAGCGAAGAGCGCACAGAGCACCACAAAGACGATGCAAACGACCTTGTACTGCTGCTTGAGGTAGGCCATAGCACCTTTGCGCACATAGAGTGCAATCTCTTTCATTCGAGGCGTACCCTCATCAGCCTTCATCAGACTGCGGAAGAAGAAATACGCCATACTCAATGCCACGATCGATGCGATGGGCACTAACCAAAATACTGCTGGAATAATCATGTGATAGGTTTTAGTTGTTATAAAAAATTATTCTTCTGAGAAATCAATCAAATTGGCAGCCTCATCCTCCGGATCCTCACTGCCTAAGTCCATCATCGTGGAGTAGTTGTCCTCGGTGATCTCGTCGTCATCGGGGTCGCTGACTTCATCGTCTTCTTCATCGTGGGAAGAGTAGTCGTCCTCTACCTCGTACTCCTCGTCGTCTTCGATCTCATCGCTTTCCTCATCAGGCCTGTCAGAGAACTTCATGCGGATTCTCTCCTGCTCCGGCTTTACTTTGGCAAAGATGGCCTCTACCCAGCCGCCTTTCTCAACCTCGAGTACCTCAAAGCCGTCCTGTACTTTCTTCTCGTACATGCCACCTTTCTTGTGCAGACGGTCTTTCGGCAGGGTGGTGGTGGAGATGTCAAAACCGCTGAGGATGATGTCCTGAATGGACTGTGACAGGGAGTCCCAGCCGCCACCGAAATTACGGTCAAGCACCTCAATAAGCTTTGCAGCAGAGATGTGACGAATATTCTCGTAGGTCAGGTCGGTGACACGCATGATGGGTCTTTTCTTGATGGCCCAGGCGAACTTCATGTTCTCGTCGAACTTAATCTGGGTCACTTTGTAACCACGTTTCTCATAACTCTTCTTCACCAGCATTACGTCCTCTTTGATCTCCTCAATCAGGAAGGCACTCTTGAAGATGTCGAGGTAGTGGTTGACATTCTCTTTGACCTCGGCGTCCTTCGATGCGGCTTCCCACATACGGAAAACATCGTTCTCCTGAATGTCCCAAACACTGCTCTTAGTGACTGCCTTAATCGACAGTGACGGATTACTTTCCGGCTGTTGTTGTTTTGTTCTTGCCATATATATTCTTGTTTTATTCTGCAAATGTATATACTTTATTTCTTATTAGCAAGTTTTTTTGCGATATTTTTTGCAAATTTCATAATTTTGTGTACTTTTGTCGCTGATTATGGCACAACCACTGGCAGAAAGACTACGCCCTCGCACGTTAGATGATTATATCGGGCAACAGCATCTGGTGGGCGAGGGAGCCGTCCTGCGGAAGATGATCGAAGCAGGACGAATTTCTTCGTTTATCCTTTGGGGGCCTCCGGGCGTGGGGAAGACCACCCTTGCGCAGATCATTGCCAACAGGCTGGAAACACCCTTTTATACCCTGTCGGCTGTCACCAGTGGCGTGAAGGATGTACGCGATGTTATTGAGAAAGCACAGAAGGTGAGGTTCTTCAATGAAGCCTCACCCATACTGTTTATCGATGAGATTCACCGTTTCTCCAAGTCGCAGCAGGACTCCTTGTTGAGTGCTGTCGAGAAGGGTATTGTTACGCTGATAGGCGCTACTACAGAGAATCCTTCGTTTGAGGTGATCCGTCCATTGTTGTCCCGATGCCAACTCTACATCCTGAAGTCATTAGAGAAGGACGACCTGCTGAAACTCCTTGACCGCGCTATCCATACCGATTCGATTCTAAAAGAGAAAAATATTCGTTTGGAGGAGACTGACGCTATTCTTAGATATAGTGGAGGTGATGCTCGTAAGCTTTTGAACATCTTGGAGTTGGTTGTGGAATCTGAAGCAAAGGATGAAATCCTGATTACTGATGAGATTATCGAGCAGCGCCTGCAGCAGAATCCGCTTGCATACGACAAGGAGGGTGAGATGCACTACGATATCATCTCGGCTTTCATTAAGAGCATACGTGGCTCTGATCCTGATGCAGCCCTCTATTGGCTGGCTCGTATGATTGAAGGTGGGGAAGACCCGCAGTTCATCGCCCGCCGTCTGGTGATAAGTGCTGCTGAGGATATCGGTCTGGCCAATCCCAATGCTCTGTTGCTGGCTAATGCCGCTTTCGATGCTGTGATGAAGATAGGATGGCCTGAGGGAAGAATTCCTCTTGCTGAGGCTACCGTCTATCTGGCCACATCGCCAAAGAGCAATAGTGCTTATCTGGGCGTTGATGCAGCCTTGGATTTGGTACGCCGTACAGGAAACCAACCGGTGCCGCTTCCCATCCGCAATGCCCCTACTCAGTTGATGAAAGAGCTGGGTTATCACGACGGATACAAGTATCCGCACGACTATCCAGGCCATTTCACTCCTCAGCAGTATCTGCCTGATGCCCTGGTGAACGAGCGGCTGTGGCATGGACAGCATAACCCTTCAGAGGAAAAGATGTACCAGCGTATGGTCAACTATTGGGGAGAGAGATTTGAGAAATAACAACAAATACCATATATGGCAGAACAGAATAATAACAACCGAAGAAGACAACGCCGTCAGATGCCAGTTGATAATACCTATGGGCATTTGCAGCCACAGGCTCTAGATGTGGAGGATGCAGTGCTGGGAGCGCTGATGATCGATAAAGATGCATATGCAGTGGTCTGCGAATTGTTGCGTCCTGAGAGTTTCTACGATCCGCGTCACCAGATGATTTATGAGGCCATCCGCGACTTGAATATGAACGAGAGACCTGTAGACGTTCTTACCGTCACAGAACAATTGGCAAAGTCGGGAAACCTCGAGGAAGTGGGAGGCCCGGGCTATGTGGCAGAACTGAGTTCTAAGGTGGCTTCGTCGGCCAATATTGAGTATCACGCACAGATTATCGCACAGAAGTCGCTGGCCCGTCAGCTCATCTCTTTCTCAAGTGTCATTCAGACAAAAGCTTTTGATGAGACCATCGATGTGGAGGAACTGATGCAGGAGGCTGAGGGGTCTCTGTTCGAACTCTCCCAGCGCAATATGAAGAAGGACTATACGCAGATAAACCCCGTCATCGACCAGGCTCTCAAGGTCATACAGGCTGCAGCTGCCAATACTGACGGTCTGACGGGCATTTCCACGGGCTATTACAAACTTGACGATATGACCAGCGGTTGGCAGAACTCTGACCTTGTGATCATTGCTGGGCGCCCTGCGATGGGTAAGACCTCGTTCGCACTCTCTATGGCTAAGAATATTGCAGCTGACCTTCAGGTGCCTATGGCGTTCTTCTCATTGGAAATGTCAAACGTGCAGTTGGTGAACCGTCTCATATCCAATGTTTGTGAAATACAGGGTTCTAAGATTCTCAATGGCCAGTTGCAGCGTGATGAGTGGGACCGTCTCGACAAGCACATCAACAACCTACTCGGAGCACCACTATATGTAGATGATACCCCAGGCCTCTCGGTCTTTGAACTTCGTACCAAGGCTCGTCGTCTAGTGCGTGAGCATGGTGTGAAACTTATCATGATCGACTATCTTCAACTTATGAATGCCAACGGCATGCGATTCAGCAGCCGTCAGGAAGAGGTATCAACCATCTCCCGTTCACTAAAGGGATTGGCCAAGGAACTGGATATCCCCATCCTGGCACTTAGTCAGTTGAATCGTGGTGTCGAGAGTCGTGAGGGTCTTGACGGCAAGCGTCCGCAACTTTCTGATCTGCGTGAGTCAGGAGCCATCGAGCAAGATGCTGATATGGTAATCTTCGTTCATCGTCCAGAGTATTATCACATTTATCAAGATGAGAACGGACGCGATCTTCGTGGCATGGCACAGATTATTATTGCCAAGCATCGTAAGGGAGCCACAGGTGATGTGCTTCTAACCTTCCGAGGGGAGTACACTCGCTTTGAGAATCCTGAGGACCGCAACCTTGGAAACCGTCCTCCCATTGATGGCGGAGGAGAGATTCGCGGGTCAAAAGTCAATGGCGAAGACAATCCATTGCCTCCTATTGGTGATGGCCCTCTGCCATTCTGATGGATCCATGAAAATACTTTCTTTATTTTTCATCTTCCGTACAACGGAGGATGATGCTTGTAGCGCCAATGGTGAATAGGGTGCCATCAGAGATGATGCGTCGCTCGCGGGGAGTGAGTTCAATGTTGTCGACGAAGGTGCCGGTGTTGCTGTTATTGTCCTTAAGGGTGTATTTGAATTGACCTTGTTTGTCGCGGTTAACAGTGACGGTGCAGTGGTTAAGGTCGACGCTGGGATCGACGGTCTCAAAGGTGCAGTTGGCAGGATTGCCCTTCTGATAACGTCCGATAACATTGTCTCCCATATGCAGGGGGATGACCTGCTTGTAGTGAAACATGTTTTCGATGACAACAATGGAACCACAACCAAGTTCGTCAGCCTGTTCGTCGGGGTTTTCGTCTTTCTGGCGGTCACGCAGTTTGCTGACTCCCATGCGTATGGCAAATTCTTTGCCGCAGTCAGGACATTGAAACACAAGTGACTGGCCAGCCGTATAGCGGGTCTCGTCGAAGGTAATGTAGTTTTCACATTTTGGGCAACGAACACGTTTCATAGTATACAGAATGCAATGACAATTTACAGATGCATCACCCAAGCCTCAGCGAGGTCCTTGTTGCGGTGGATACGTCGGAGGTCATCATAAGCGTCTTCTTCAGATGCATAGTTGCCGTAGATGACTCTGGTAACGTTATTACGGATAAACACCTCTGACTCTGTGTAACCTTTTTTCTGCAGTTCCTCTACGAAGGCATGGGCATTCTTTTTGGTTATATAACCGGCAAGTACGATACAATAACCACTACGTTGCCCTTCTAAGGTTTTTGACTCTGGAATGATGGTATGATGGATGGTGTCACGTTGTGTGGAGTCTTTGATGCTGATCAACGAGTCAGCTTTTGCAACTGCGGGAACTATATCGGCTTTTTTGATCTCAATCTTGCTCATATTCGTGTCTTCGGACATCATACCGAAGAGAAACCCGTTGTTAATGTTGCTGATGGTGCGCGTCATGAGGTCAGTCTTGCCTGTAGGCATTGCGAGGAAGAAGATGGCAAGCAAGATGGCTGCAACAGCTACGGTATTGCGAATCCAAGAGAATTTTATGCGAACGACATCATCGTCATCCTCTTTTTCTTCTATGGCCTTGGTGATGTCGTCAAGGGCAATGATAGTAGCCTTTGACTGTTGCTCATCGTTTTCAGAGATGACAGGCTGTAATAGCTGAGGCTGTTGACGAACGGCTTTGAAACGTTCTATCTCGAATGAGCTGAGACCGTAAAGGCAGGGGGTAAGGATTCCTGCCTCACAAGGGGTGAATACGTAGTTCCCGTCATCGTTGAGTGAGATTATACCGATGTCGTTAAGCTCGTAGGAACCTTCGTTCTCAAGGTGCTGACGGAGCTCGTTTACCTCGTCGTCGATGCGCTGAAGGGCCTCGGGATAACTGATATCGTAGGCCTCTATATATGACTGTACTAGGAGGGAATCGTTGATTTTGAGCTGGGGGTTGAAGCCGAGCGTACGCAACGGGGGCAAGAACAACTGTTCTTCCTCATCGTAGTGAGCGTCGATATGGTGCGTCATAAAGCCTCCTAAATTGGGTACAATGACACAGTCGTGGCTCAACAGAAGTATCTCAATATGTCTTTCCAGTTCAATCACGTGTGCAAAATTACGGCAATTTTGTGAAATAAACAAATAAAAGATGATTAAAATGTGGTTGAAATGAAAAATTTAGCGTACCTTTGCACAAAATTTTACGTGTATGGAATATTTTGAGACAGAAATCAAAGGCGTTTTCATCATTGAACCAAAGGTGTTTAAGGATGCTCGAGGTTACTTTATGGAAGCTTGGAAACAGGCAGAGTTTGACGAGCATGTAGGAAAAACGGTATTTATACAGGACAATGAGTCGAAATCGTCATATGGTGTGTTGCGCGGATTGCACTATCAGAAGGGTGATGCTTCGCAGGCAAAGCTTGTGCGTGTGATAAAAGGAAAGGTGTTGGACGTGGCAGTTGACATCCGCAAGTCGAGTCCAACCTTTGGCAAACATGTGATGGTAGAGCTGAGCGAGGACAATAAGCGCCAGTTCTTCATCCCTCGTGGCTTTGCTCATGGTTTCCTGGTGCTTAGCGATGAAGCCATTTTTACGTATAAAGTGGACAATCCCTATGCTCCTCAGTGTGATGCCGGCATCCGATGGAATGATCCAGATCTAGGCATTGAATGGCCCATTGATCCTGTGAAGGTTCAAACGAGTGAGAAGGACTTGAAGCAACCCTTGCTGAAAGACGCAGAAGTTTTTGACTAACAACTTATTATTACAGATATGAATATTGCAATTGTAGGTACAGGATATGTGGGCTTGGTATCAGGAACATGCTTTGCTGACACAGGCGCTAACGTGACGTGCGTAGATGTGGATGCCAACAAAATTGAGCGTCTGCAGAATGGTGAGATACCAATTTATGAGCCTGGACTTGATGAACTTGTTAAGAAGAATGTTGCCGCAGGACGATTGAAGTTTACAACCGATTTGGCATCGGTTCTCGATGATGTGCAGATTGTGTTTTCTGCAGTGGGTACTCCTCCAGATGAAGACGGTTCTGCCGATCTGAAATATGTGTTACAGGTGGCTAGGACTATCGGCCAGAATCTGAATCACTATGTGGTTGTAGTTACGAAGTCGACTGTTCCTGTTGGTACGGCCAAAAAGGTGCGTAAGGCCATTGAAGAAGAGTTGCAGAAACGCGGTGTTAATATTGAGTTCGATGTTGCTTCGAACCCGGAGTTTCTGAAAGAGGGTAACGCCATCAAAGATTTCATGAGTCCTGACCGTGTGGTGGTGGGAGTGGAAAGCGAACACGCTAAGAAGGTGCTGACGAAACTCTATAAGCCCTTCTTAATTAATAATTTCCGTGTAATCTTCATGGATATTCCATCAGCCGAGATGACCAAGTATGCTGCCAACTCGATGCTTGCCACGCGTATCTCGTTTATGAATGATATCGCTAATCTATGCGAGCGTGTGGGTGCAGATGTAAATATGGTACGTGCGGGAATAGGTTCCGACACGCGTATCGGTCGTAAGTTCCTCTATGCGGGCTGTGGTTACGGTGGAAGTTGTTTCCCCAAGGACGTGAAGGCACTTATTAAGACTGCCGATCAAAATGGCTACTCGATGGAGGTGTTGAAGGCAGTTGAGCGTGTGAACGAAAAACAGAAAAGTGTACTTTACGAGAAGCTTGTAAAAGCATTCGGCTCTGAGGAGGCCCTGAAGGGTAAGACTATCGCCATGTGGGGCCTGTCATTCAAGCCAGAGACCGACGATATGCGTGAGTCTACTGCCCTTGTGATGATAGAGAAGTTGTTGGCAGCAGGCTGTATCGTACGAGTGTATGACCCAATAGCCATGAACGAATGTAAACGCCGTATCGGAGATCAGGTGACCTACTGCCGTGATATGTACGACGTGGTACTCGATGCCGATGCTTTACTGCTGCTCACAGAGTGGAAGGAGTTCCGTCTGCCGGGATGGGGTGTCATCCGTAAGGCCATGAAACGTCCATTGGTTATCGACGGAAGGAACATCTTCGACATCGAGGAACTGGAGGAGAACAACTTTGAGTATCATTGCATAGGAAAGTAATTGATAGATGGTCAAATATGGCGTCATAGTGGTTGCTGTTCTTTTGCTTGGCGGATGTTCTGGCAAGCAGGGCAGCACGGAGTCGGAACAGGAAGACCGTGAAGCGAAGGCTCAGATGCAGGGCGTGTGGGTCGATGCTGAGACGGAAGACGTGGCCTTCCGTGTGGAGGGCGATACGATTTTCTATGCAGACTCCACCAGTATGCCGGCATATTTCAGGATTATCAGCGACTCATTGATGCTGGCCTCTGGGACGCGATACGGTATCGAAAGACATAGTGAGAACCTGTTTTGGTTTAAGAATCAGAATGGTGACCTCATCAAACTGCGTAAGGCTGAGGAAGCCGATAGTGTTGTGGAGTTTGTTCACGACAAACCTGCGGTGATGACCTATACCCAGCAGGTGAAGAGAGACTCGGTGGTAATGTACAACGGTGAACGCTATCATTGGTATGTGGCCATCAACCCCACGCGATACAAAGTGGTGTTACGAACTTATAATGATGACGGAATGGAGGTTGAGAATGTGTATTACGACAATATCATGCACATCAGTGTGTTCAACGGTGCACGACAACTCTATTCTAGTGACTTCCGTAAGCAGCAATATAGCGGTCTTGTGCCCCCGAAGTTTCTTGAGGAGGCGGTGCTCTCTGATATGGAGTACAGTAAGGCCGATGCACAGGGGCTCCACTTCATAGCTACACTCTGTGTGCCCGACGGCGCAAGTTGCTACCAAGCAGAGACAGTCATCTCATACAAGGGTGAGGTGACGAAGGAACTCATAGAATACTAGTCTTTTTCCAGCCAGTCGTCCAGAAGCATTCGGGCGATAGAGAGTTTCTCGGGGATATCAGGCAGGTTGTCCTTGCGGAACCATCCACCCTTTGCTATCTCAGAGCGTTGGAGATGTATGTCGCCGCTGACGTAGTCGGCATTGAAACCCACCATCAGTCCGCATGGGTAGGGCCAGGGCTGGCTGGCGAAGTAGCGGATGTTTGTGATCTTGACGCCAGTCTCCTCAAATGCCTCACGTGCAACGGCCTCTTCAAGTGTCTCGCCTGTCTCCACGAAACCTGCCACGAGTCCGAAGAAATCGCGTTTAAAGTTCTTTGCGCGCACCAGCAGCACCTCGTCGCCCTTGTGAATGAGTACGATGACGGCCGTAGCGAGCTGCGGCCATATTTCTTTCCCACACTCAGGACATTTCTTCGAGATGTCAGTATCCATACGCATCGGAGAACCGCAAACCCCACAGTATTTTGTGTTTTGGTCCCAATATAGAAGTTCCTGACATTTTCCTGCCTTCAAGTAGAGTGGACGTGGAAGTCGGTAGAAACTCTGGCGGAGTCCGCACATTTCATAGCGTTCGTCATCGGTCAATGGTGATTCGATACGGTATGTTACTACGGGCGTGCCATCGTCCATAGGAGTAATGTTCATAAGGTGGGTCCATGGTTTCACCTCAGTTGGAGGCTCTTCACGAAGAGGAATGGTATATTCCCCCTCAGCTGTTTTTTCCAACAGCAGGTCCTCCTTACAGAATACGAAATAATAAATCATTTTCCAAAGAGCAGTTTGCGGTCACGTTCGATGGCAGGCTTTACCCATTCCTCAGGAACAAATTTCCAGTTATTGTTGGGTCGCGGATTCACCTTCCCCAGACGATGTATCTCCTCCATCAGATAATGGCGTTGGTCGAGTTCGCTGCAGTAGATCACGCGGTTGGCGAGAGAGTCCTTAGGGATGCCTGCACCGTGAGTCAGCAGTTCTCCGCCGCCGTTTGCACGATAGCTGTTCATCGCAACACGATACCATTTCTTCTCATCGAAGGGTGTGCCGTCACTCATCTGCAGTATTCTGACTTTCTGCCCGTCTGGTTTGGTGACATCTACCTCGTAGTCGATGCCGCAGGCAGAGTCGAAGTTAAAGGTGTAGTACTTGAATCCCATACGCTGCTGGTCGCCCTTCATCTCGTTGTTGAGCAGCATAATATGATCATCGGGACTCTTCATCTGGTTCGTCCATTGGCAGTAGCTCATCTCTAGGTGCTTGCGTATCTCTTCTCCGGTCAGACGGAGTACGAGTAGAAGGTTCTCGAAGCGGTAGAGCTTGAACATATCAGCCACCGTCACATCGCCAGCTTTAATGGATGCATTGAAAGATAGTGGTGCGGTGATGGAGATGTCGGCACCAGTGAGTGATAACTGGAGGTTGTGGATGAGGTCGGAGAAGGCAGCGTTGCCAAAGAAGCAGTCACGGGTATAGATGCTGTTCTCGAATGTGCCTATTTTCTTATTCACATAGTCCTTAGCAGCATCTATCTGCGGTTGGAAATGGTTTACCATTTGCTCGTCAACCTCTTCGTCGAGTACGCTGACAATCTCGCCCTTGATTTCTTTCTTTACGAAGTGTCCATTCTTGTAAGTCAGCTCTATCTCAGCCTCGGCAACGTTCTTCACATAGCACGAAGGGTCAATAATAAGTACGCGTTCCCCGTCCTTATTAGTGATCCATTCATTGTGTACCTGGTGGTCGTGACCGAAGAAGATAATGTCGAATCCCGGTACCTCACGTGCAACAGCTGCTGTAGCGTTCTCCTCATAGTCGGAGGTAACGATGCCGCCGTCTTTTCCAGAATGGAACAGTCCGAAGATAAGGTCGGGACGCTCCACTTCCTTGAGATACTTCACCCATTTCTTCGCACAGGAGGTCATCTCTTCGAACTCGATACCCTTCCACACGTTTTCTGTCAACCAATTTGGGATAGCAGGGGTGATCATACCGATGATAGCAATCTTCACTCCGTCAATATAATGGATGGAGTAGGGCTGCAGACCGTTGTAGATACTGGTCGGACTAGCGGGACTGTTCTTACTGGTAGTACCACTTTTTACAATGTTCGCTCCGAGCAGTGGACAGCGCACCTCACGGATCCATTTGTCGTATACCTTATGGCCTGGCTCTATGTCGTGGTTTCCTACAGTCTCTGCATCGTACTGCATATAGTTGATGACCGAAGCTGCAAGGTTTTCGCTGACAGGCATCACATAGTTCGACCAGTAGATGCAGGGCTGTCCTTGCAGGATGTCGCCGTTGTCGATAAGCAGCAGGTTATCGTTACCCCATTTCGTGCGCTCTTTGTTTATATAAGTATTTGCGCGTGACAAGGTGCCCTTTAAGGGTTTTCGCTCCATGAAATCGTAGGGGAAGAAATGTCCGTGAACGTCGCTTGTCTCTATAACCTTCAGCCTGACGGTCTTAGACGTCTGGGCTGTAGATAGTGTTAGAATGGCTGTCAGAGCCAAGGCTGTTAGAATGGTCTTTTTCATCTTTTGGGAAATTTTCTGCAAAAGTACAAAGAAATATTTGAATTACCAAACGTTTTTCGTGTTTTTGGCACACTTATTGCAGTTTTTTAGTAGTATGAAAAAAATAAATATAGGAGGACACTATTATGGCATTTATAGACTATTACAAGATTTTGGGCGTAGACAAGACGATACCCCAGAAAGACGTTAAGAAAGCTTATTTGAAGCGGGCAAAGCAGTTTCATCCAGACCTTCACCCTGATGATCCGAAGGCACAGGCGAAGTTTCAGGCACTGCAGGAAGCCTACGACGTAATCGGCGATCCCGAGAAGCGGCGTAAGTACGACCAGTATGGCGAACAATGGAAGCAGGCAGAGCAATTCGGTGGTTTCGGTGGTGCCCAGGGGAGTGGTTATGGAGGCTTTGGCGGTGCAGGAAGCAATCCTTTTGAGGGGTTCGATTTCTCTGGGTTCACAGGAGGTGGAGGGTTCAGCTCGTTCTTTGAGAACTTATTCGGCAGGAATGGTCATCAGGGTGGTGGCTTCGGCGGATTTCAGGGGTTCTCGGGAGGTTCGTCGCGTCAGGCACGAACGAGCTCAGGAGAGATGAACGCAACAGTTTCCATCGATCTTTATACAGCATTGCTTGGTGGTGAGGTAATGATCACCCTCAGCAATGGTCAGAAATTGAAGATGAAGATCAAGCCAGAGACACAGCCAGGCACAAAAGTACGTCTCCGCGGCAAGGGTTATGACCGTGGAGACGGGACTTTCGGTGACCTTATTATTACCTATCAGGTGAAACTGCCCACGAACCTTACGGAGAGGCAGAAGTCACTTCTGCAGGAGATGCGCTTTAGAAAATAAGCATCGACATCAGATAGGCCACGATGGTAGATGTGATTACGCAGATAAGGCCAGGCATCATGAACGAGTGGTTCAAAAGGTATTTACCTATGACGGTGGTGCCTGACCGGTCGAAGTTTACTGTTGCAATATCGGATGGATAGTTCGGAATGAAGAAGTAGCCGTAAACTGATGGCAGTACACCCAACAGAACTGGACCTGCAATACCCAACGAGTAGGCCAGCGGTAGCATAGATACTACAACAGCTCCTTGAGAGTTGATGAGCACAGACACTAGGAAGAACACAAGGGCGATAGCCCAGGGATAATCCTTCACGATGTCTTCAAGCATGGCCTGAATCTCTGGCATGTAATTAGCAAAATAGGTGTCGGCCATCCAGGCTATACCATAGATGGCAACAACAGCCACCATACCCGACTGCCACACAGGACCCGCAACGGCTTTCTTTGGCTGAGCTTTGCAGAAGAGTATCATTAGTGCAGCGGCGGCAATCATCACTATCTGGATCACGATGTTCATTTTCAGAGGCTTACCGTCCCATGAAGGAAGAGCATCCTGGAAGATTGCGAAGAACACAATCACAGCGAGAGCTCCTAGGAAGATGAACACGGCGTTTTTTGCAGACTGCGGGATGGTCTTGTCGAGGGTAGTGGCTCCACTGCCGTAGATGTATTCGCGCTGGGCGGGATCGGCAATTTTCTTCTGGAACTCAGGATCCTTGTCGAGGTCGAGACCACGATGGTATGAGGCAGCAGCAGCGGCCATCAGACCACACACGCAGGCGGGGATAGAAATCATCAACACACGTGGGATGGTGATATCGAAACCGTTAGCATTTGAGATGGTCACAAAGGCCACAACGGCGGCAGCGATGGGCGAACATGTGATACCAACCTGAGAGGCAATAGAGGCCACACCGCAAGGGCGTTCTGGACGTATACCTTTCTTTAATGCAATGTCACAAATAATTGGCATTAAGGTGTATACGACGTGACCTGTTCCTACTAAAACCGTTAGGAAGAATGTACACAGAGGAGCGAGGAACGTGATGCGATCCGGATGCTTGCGGAGCAGACGTTCGGCAATCTGGATCAACCAATCCATACCGCCTGATGCTTGCATGATACCCGCACAGGTTACGGCTGCGATAATGATGTAAATCACATCAGTAGGAGGAGTACCTGGTTTCAATCCGAAACCGAACACGAGAATGGCCAGACCAATACCAGAGATGGCACCAAGGGCAAGCGAACCATAGCGCGAGCCTACCCACAAAGCTCCTAAAACGATACAGAGCTGAAGAATCATTAATAGCATAATACGAATTTATTAGTTATTGATTTTATATCTTTGGCTGCAAAGATACAAAAATATTCTGAAACTAAAAACTTTTTTAGGCAGAAATCTTAAAATTATTTATTTCTTTTGTCAGGTCGGATATTTTTAGTACCTTTGCACGCTAAAATAAGGTATATCGGAAATTAGACATAAAAGAAAATCATAGATGAGCAAGAAATTTGCCGAACATAACGGTTTGAATCTGACCCAGGTTAACAACGATATCCTGGAGATGTGGCGTGAGAAGAACGTCTTCTGGCGCTCGGTAGACGAGCGTGAGGGCTGTCCGCAGTTTGTATTCTTCGAGGGGCCTCCCTCGGCTAATGGTCATCCCGGCATCCACCATGTGCTGGCGCGTACCATTAAGGATACTTTTAACCGCTATAAGACGATGAAAGGCTTCCAAGTGAAGCGTAAGGCAGGCTGGGATACTCACGGACTGCCTGTAGAATTAGGTGTGGAGAAGGAACTTGGCATCACTAAAGCTGATATTGACAATAAGGAGAGTGCTAAATATATCTCTACTGAGGACTACAACAAGAAGTGTCGCGAGAACGTGATGATGTACACTCAAGAGTGGCGTGACCTAACAGAGAAGATGGGTTACTTCGTGGACCTTGACAATCCGTATATCACCTACGATAACAAGTATATCGAGACGCTGTGGTGGCTTCTGCAGCAGTTCTACAAGAAAGGGTTGCTCTATAAAGGCTATACCATTCAGCCTTATTCACCAGCAGCTGGAACGGGACTCTCCTCGCATGAGCTGAACCAGCCCGGATGCTATCGTGATGTGAAGGATACGACGGTGACGGCTCTCTTCAAGGCTATGAATCCTAAGGAAGAGTGGACGAAGTGGGGTACACCTTATTTTGTGGCTTGGACGACAACTCCTTGGACTTTGCCATCGAACACAGCCCTCTGCGTAGGTCCGAAGATTGACTATGTGGCTCTGGAGACTTATAATACATACAATGGCGAGAAAATCACCATCATCCTCGCAGAGAGTCGTCTGAATGCCTACCTCGCTCCCGAGGGAAACATCACCGACGGTGAGGAGATGCCCGAATACAATAAGGGTGAGAAGTTCGTGCCTTATCGCATCGTTGGCCGCTATACGGGTGAAGAACTCGTAGGTCTGAAGTACCAGCAGTTAATGCCTTGGGTCAAACCTTCGGCCAAGCTCGACCAGAATGCTGCCGACTATGTGAAGGCCTATGCCGCCGCTCATCCTGAGAAGGTCTTTACTGGTGAGAACGGTAAGGATCAGTTCGTTGAGATGGAGAGTGAGGCTTTCCGTGTGATTCCTGGTGACTATGTGACCACAGAGGATGGTGCCGGTATTGTGCATATTGCTCCGACCTTTGGTGCCGACGACGCCAAGGTGGCCAAGGATGCCCACATCCCAAGTCTCTTCCTTATTAATAAGAAAGGTGAAACCCGTCCGATGGTAGACCTTCAGGGTAAGTACTACGTCATAGACGAGCTGGATAATAACTTCGTTGAGAAGTGTGTGAACAAGGAGGCTTATGGCCATCATGCAGGCGACTACGTGAAGAATGCCTATGCGCCTGAGTTCAATAAGGATGGCAAGTATGACGAGCAGGCTGCAGCAAAGGCTGAGGATCTGAACATCGTCATATGTATGGAGATGAAGCAGGAGGGTACGGCGCTGAAGATTGAGAAGCACGTACACAACTATCCCCATTGCTGGCGTACCGATAAGCCCGTACTTTATTATCCGCTCGACTCGTGGTTCATCCGCTCTACTGCGAAGAAGGACCGTATGTTCGAACTCAATAAGACCATTAACTGGCAGCCGGAGTCTACAGGTACAGGCCGTTTTGGTAACTGGCTGGAGAACCTGAACGACTGGAACCTCTCCCGTTCTCGTTTCTGGGGAACTCCGCTTCCCATCTGGCGTGATGAGGATGGCAAGGAGATCTGTATCGGTTCTGTAGAAGAGCTCTACAACGAAATTGAGAAATCTGTGAAGGCAGGATTCATGAAGTCGAATCCCCTAAAGGATAATGGTTTCGTGCCTGGTGAGATGTCGAAGGAGAACTATGACAAGATTGACCTCCACCGTCCGTATGTCGACAATATCGTACTCGTCTCAGAGAGCGGAAAACCCATGAAGCGTGAAAGCGACCTCATAGATGTGTGGTTCGACTCTGGTTCGATGCCTTACGCACAGGTGCACTATCCTTTCGAAAATGCAGATTTGATTGATAAAGGTATCGCTTTCCCCTGTGACTTCATCAACGAGGGTGTGGACCAGACCCGTGGCTGGTTCTTCACCTTGCATGCCATCGCAACGATGATCTTCGACTCAGTCGCCTTCAAGAATGTGATTTCTTCAGGTTTGGTACTCGATGCAAAGGGCAACAAGATGTCGAAGCACGTGGGTAACGTGGTGAATCCCTTCGATATGATCGAGAAATTTGGCTCCGATGCCGTGCGTCTCTATATGATGACGAATTCTGAGCCTTGGGACAACCTGAAGTTCGACCCCGAGGGTGTCGACGAGGTGCGCCGTAAGTTCTTCGGTACCTTATATAATACTTATAGTTTCTTCGCACTCTATGCGAATGTGGATGGCTTCGACCCACAGACACCACAAGTGGATTTTGAGAAACGTCCGGAGATCGACCGTTGGATACTCTCTTGCCTGAATACGCTCATCCAGGGTGTGGAGAAGGAGCTCGACGACTATGATCCTACCCGTGCTGGTCGTCTTATCGATGCATTTGTAAACGATGACCTCTCCAACTGGTACGTTCGTCTGAACCGCAAGCGTTTCTGGGGTAAGGAGATGGGCGAAGATAAACTTTCGGCCTATCAGACGCTTTACACCTGTCTGATGACGGTCTCTAAGCTCTTGGCTCCGTTTGCTCCTTTCTATGCTGACCAGTTGTATAAGGATCTGGGTGGCGAACTCGATTCTGTTCACCTCGATAAATTCCCTGTAGCAGACGAATCCAAGATCAATAAGGACCTTGAAGCCCGCATGGAGATGGCACAGAAGATTACCTCAATGGTACTCGCCTTGCGCCGCAAGGTGAACATCAAGGTGCGTCAGCCGCTGCAGGCCATTATGATCCCTGCCGTCGATGCTGAGCAGAAGAAACACATCGAGGCCGTGAAGGACCTTATTATGAACGAGGTGAATGTGAAGGAACTCCGATTCGTAGAAGGTGCCGGCGTGCTCGTCAAGAAGGTGAAGTGTAACTTCCGCACGATGGGTAAGAAGTTCGGTAAGCTCATGAAGAGTGTTGCCGCCGCTATGGATCAACTCACTCAGGAACAGATTGCAGAACTCGAGCAGCAGGGTACTTTCGGTATCGAGATAGAGGGTCAGACCCTTACCGTAGAGGCTGTCGATGTTGAGATTATCTCTGAGGATATCCCAGGCTGGCTCGTGGCTAATGAGGGTAACCTGACAGTAGCCCTTGAGGTTGAACTGACAGACGAGTTGAGAAACGAGGGTATGGCTCGTGAGCTCATCAACCGTATCCAGAACATCCGTAAGGAGAGTGGTCTGGAGATAACCGACCGCATCTGTGTCACCATCACTCCAAATGAAGATGTACAAAAGTCAGTAGATAGTTTCGCTGATTACATCAAGACACAAGTTTTGGCTGACAGCATTACATTGCAACCGAATGGCGGACAGGAAGTTGTCTTTGATGAATTCAAATTAAACATTAAGATAGTAAAATCATAAAATCAAATCACAATTAAATAACTCAAATTATGGCTGAGAAAACCCGCTACACTGACGAGGAGCTCGAGGAGTTCCGTCAGATTATTAACGAGAAGATGGCCCTTGCCAAGCGTGACTACGAACAGATGATGCGAGTGCTGACCAATCAGGACTCCAACGATGTCGATGATACATCTCCCACCTACAAGGCTCTTGAGGAGGGTAGCGCCACACAGTCGAAGGAAGAGCTCATCTCTATGGCCGCACGTCAGCAGAAATTCATCCAGGGTCTGAAGGCAGCTCTCGTACGAATTGAAAATAAGACCTATGGCATCGACCGTATCACGGGAAAGCTGATTCCCAAGGAGCGTCTTCGTGCCGTTCCGCACGCAACGCTGAGTGTGGAGTCGAAGATGAACCAAAGCAAGAAGTGAGGCAGTCTTCACGATTTCTGACGAACGGCAGGGTGGCTGTGCTTGTGGTGCTCGCCATCCTCCTTATCGACCAGATTATAAAAATCTGGGTGAAGACATCGATGACGCTTCATGAGAGTATTCACATCACCGACTGGTTCTACATCGCTTTCATCGAGAACAACGGAATGGCATTCGGTATGCAGCTGGGCAGTAAAATCGTGCTGTCGCTCTTCCGTGTCATCGCCATCTCACTTCTGGGATACTATATTTGTCAACAGGTGCGTCGAGGAGCCAAGACGGGTTACATTATCTGTCTGTCGATGGTACTCGCTGGAGCTGCTGGTAATCTGATTGACTGTATGTTCTATGGTCTGGTGTTTAACGAGTCGTCGCCCCACTATCTGTCGTACTTCGTCCCTTTCGGAACAGGCTATGCGCCATTCCTGATGGGGAAAGTGGTGGATATGTTTTACTTTCCTCTGATTGAGACCGAGTGGCCCCAGTGGCTGCCGATAGTCGGAGGCGACCACTTTGTGTTCTTCAGTCCTGTGTTCAATTTTGCCGACGCAAGCATCAGTGTGAGCGTGGTGTTGCTGCTGCTCTTCTATCGTAAGGAGATCAGCAGTATCTCTTTAAGTAATACTGTGAAGAAAGAGGAACAAGAAGAACGATAGGAATGAAACACAGGGCGTTACATCTTGTCAGTTTTCTGGTTGCAGGCATTGTGATCCTCTCCGCCTGCAAGCCCACGGTACCTTCGAAGTATTTGCAGCCAGACGAGATGGAAGACCTGATGTACGACTACTTCGTGTCGCGAGGAATTGTCGACACCAAGCACGGCATGTCCGATTACCAAAACCGATACAACATTGAGGCAGTCCTTCGTAAGCATGGTCTCACGCAGGCAGAGTTTGACTCTTCGCTGGTGTATTACTACAACAACATGGAGCAGATGAACGTGATCTTCACCAACATCCAGAAACGCCTAAGTGAGGAAGCCCTCCAATTGGGAGCATCTGCGGGTGAGGTAGAGCGTTTTACCATACAGTCAACCTCAGGTGACACTACAGACGTATGGGAAGGTCATCGTCAGATGTTGCTAATGCCCATTCCTCCATATCATGTGGTACAGTTCTCGCAGAAGGCAGACACATCGTTTCATGCAGGCGACAGTTTCCTGCTGACCTTCGGTTCGCATTATCTTGCGCAGAGCGGATCAAGGAATGCAAATGTCGGACTGTACGTTACCTATGAAAACGACAGTACAGCCAGTGCCACTACTGTCATCAACTCCACAGGCAGCACCACATTACGTCTGGTTTCCTGCTCCCTGAAGGTCAAGAAAATTGACGGTTTCTTCTACATGGCTCGTCGGGATAAGTCTGACAACGAGAATGATATGTGCCTGCTCTTCCTGAACCGCATCCAACTCATGCGTTTTCATGAGCAGAAAGACAAGGATGAGAACAAGGCCAGCGAGGAGAAGATTGAGGAGAAAACGAAAGAGAATACTAATGTTATGTCAGCTGACTCAACCACCTTTCAGAAAAAGATAAACAAAGAACTAAAACCAACAATTACAAGACAATGAAACATCTGAAATTCCGTCTATCGCTGATGAACTTCCTGGAGTTTGCTGTCTGGGGAGCTTATCTCACCTGTATGGGAAACTATCTCGGAGTGGCTGGACTTGGTGACAAAATCTCGTGGTTCTATGCCATTCAGGGCATCGTGAGTATCTTCATGCCTACGCTGATGGGCATCGTAGCCGACAAATATATCCAGCCTCAGCGTCTGCTGGGTCTGTGTCACCTCGCCGCCGGAGGCTTTATGCTCGGCTGCTGGTGGTTAGGTTATCAGGCTGGCTTTGGACAGGAACTACCCGACAAGTCGCTCTTTATCGCACTCTACTCGTTGAGCGTTGCTTTCTTTATGCCTACCATAGCACTCACCAATACGACAGCTTTCACCATCTTGAAGAACAACGGCCTGGACACCGTGAAGGACTTCCCGCCCATTCGTGTGCTTGGTACTGTGGGTTTCATTGCTATGATGTGGTTCGTCAACTGCGCCGTATGGGAAGACGGAATTTTCTCGCTTACGTTGGCAGACAACGCCCATAAGTTCCAGTACACCTACATGCAGTTCTTCGTCTCAGGTATCCTGAGCATCGTGCTGTTCCTCTATTGTTACACTCTGCCCGAGTGCAAACTGGAAAAGAAGGAATCAAAGGTGTCGCTGGTAGAGAGTTTGGGACTCAATGCTTTCAAACTCTTCAAGACGAGGCAGATGGCGCTGTTTTTCATTTTCTCCGCTCTGTTGGGCATGTGCCTTCAGGTTACCAATGGTTATGCCGGCCCGTTCATCACGAGTTTTAAAGGAAGTGCCGATACTGCAATAGCCACCTCATTTGCCGCCAACAACGCCACACTGCTTACATCCATATCTCAGATTAGCGAGGCCCTTTGCATCCTTTTGATCCCCTTCTTCCTGAAGCGTTTCGGCATCAAGGTGGTTATGCTCATGTCTATGTTTGCCTGGGTGTTCCGTTTCGGATTTTTCGGAGTTGGTAATCCCGCTATGCCTGGAGTCATTATGTTCATCCTCTCATGCATCGTCTATGGTGTCGCTTTTGACTTCTTCAATGTCTCAGGAGGTATCTTCGTAGATCAGGAGTGTGAGCCGTCAATCAAGGCTTCCGCACAAGGACTGTTTATGATGATGACCAACGGCATCGGTGCCACCTTCGGAACACTGGCCGCAGGAGAGATAGTGAACCACTATTGTCAATGGGAGAATGGATTCCTGCAGGGCGATTGGACCACATGCTGGTTCATCTTCGCTACCTTTGCACTTATCGTGGGTGTGTCGTTCGCCCTGGTGTTCCACCCGGAAAAGAAATCATAAAGTTCAAAGTTCAAAACTCAAAGTTCAAAGGTGAAAGAGGCCCGATACTTCTATGTGCCTGATGCTGCCCAGCAGACAGAGTTGCCGCCCGACGAGTGTGCACACGCCATCCGCGTGTTGCGACTGAAGGTGGGCGACGAGCTGTTCCTGATGGATGGGGTAGGGAACTACTATCGTGCTCAGGTGACGTCGGCCTCCTCCCACCATTGCGGCTACGAGATACTTGAGACGCTTCCACAACAGCGCCAGTGGCAGGGTAACGTCCATTTGGCCATCGCTCCGACGAAGATGATGGACCGTATGGAGTGGATGGCGGAGAAGGTAACGGAGATAGGTATCGATGAACTCACCTTTCTCGACTGCCAGTTCTCTGAGCGCCAGGTGGTCAAGCTGCCCCGCATAGAGAAGATTATCGTCTCTGCCGTCAAGCAGAGCCACAAGGCCTGGATGCCCGTTGTTCATGAGATGACCGCTTTCAAGACCTTTATAAGCCAGCCTCGCGAAGGCCGCAAATATATTGCCCATTGCTATGAGGAGATTCCTCGCAGCTATCTCTTTGACGCGCTCGGCCAAGAGTCCACAGACGCTGAGGATGTCACCGTCCTGATTGGTCCGGAGGGAGACTTCTCCATCGATGAGGTCCGTCAGGCCGTAGCGGCAGGCTATCAGTCTGTCCACCTCGGTCAGAGCCGCTTACGCACAGAGACCGCAGGTCTCTCTGCTGTGATGATGATGCAACTAAGTAAATCAAAATTATAAATCGTAAAAAATATGACTGACGAGAAAATCATGGCTACCATTAAGCCCGATGGCGAATGCTGGCAGCCGGAAATCGAGAAAATGCCAAGAGAGCAGCTGGAAGCTCTGCAAGTGAAGAAACTCAAGGAGAGCATCAAGGTTGCTCTGAACTCTCCTTTCTACAAGAAGCGTCTGGGAGATCTCGGCATCACGCCTGACTCCGTCAACTCGCTGGCAGACCTCCGCAAGATCCCCTTCACCACGAAGCAGGACCTGCGCGATAACTATCCTTACGGCCTCGTAGGCAGAAGTCTGGACGATGCCATCCGTATCCACTCTACCAGTGGTACCACAGGTAATCCCTGTGTGGTGGTCTATTCTGAGCACGACATCTGCTCTTGGGCCAACATGATTGCCCGTAACCTCTATATGGTGGGCTGCCGCAAGAGTGACATCTTCCAGAACTCTTCTGGCTACGGTATGTTCACTGGAGGTCTGGGCTTCCAGTATGGTGCTGAGTGGTTGGGTGCTATGACTGTTCCTGCTGCTGCAGGTAACACCAAGCGCCAGATCAAGTTCATCAAGGACTTTGGTACTACCGTTCTTCATGCCATACCCTCTTATGCCATCTATTTGGCAGAGGCCATTAAGGATGAAGGTATTGATCCAAAAGATCTGAAACTCCACACGCTCTGTATTGGAGCAGAGCCACATACCGAGGAGCAGCGTCGTCGTATTGAGCGCGTGCTCAATGTAAAGGCCTACAACTCGTTTGGTATGACAGAGATGAACGGTCCTGGTGTAGCCTTTGAGTGTAAGTATCAGGAGGGCATGCACCTCTGGGAGGACAACTACATCGTGGAAATTGTCGATCCTGACACTTTGGAGCCTGTGCCCGATGGTGAGATGGGCGAGATGGTGCTGACCACCCTCGACCGCGATATGATGCCTGTGCTGAGGTATCGCACCCGTGACCTCACCCGCATCATCCCTGGTGAGTGTAAGTGTGGGCGTACCCACCGCCGTATTGACCGCATCAAGGGTCGTACTGACGATATGTTCATCATCAAGGGTGTCAATGTCTTCCCGATGCAGGTGGAGAAAGTTCTGGTGCAGTATCCTGGCTTGGGCAGCAACTATCTGATCACACTCGATACCGTTAATGATAGCGATGTAATGACGGTTGAGGTAGAGCTTGAAGGACTGGAGTCGGATATCTTCCCTGATATTCAGAATATGACGAAGGACATCCAGGCAGCTCTGAAGAGTGAGATCCTGCTGAAGCCTCAGGTGAAGCTAGTGAAGAAGGGCTCTCTGCCCATGAGCGAGGGCAAGGCCGTCCGTGTGAAGGACTTAAGAGAAGGCAGAGGATGAAAACCAGGCTGTTTGCTTTAGGCTTATGGCTGATGGCATTCACTAGTCAGGCGTCTGCACAGCAACAGACACCTGACTCCTGTCTCCAGACTCCTTCTCTCAAGGATGTCTTTAAGCAGATGCCTGACTCGCTGATGCCTTACCTCACCCAGAACGACCGCCTGGACTTCATCGACTTCATCGACTCCGATATGAAGGCCGAGGTGACTAACCGTCTGAGTGGCAATAGTGAAATGACAGCACTTACCGACGACAGTCTTTCCATCCGCATGAGCGACGCCCTCCGAGTGGACATGTTGCTGATGACGCTTGACGAGCCACTTGACAGCATCACTCAGGTAGTGGTCTTTGCAGAAACGTTCATTGTCGACTCCATCTATGGCAATACTTCTTACCACGTGTTTACCACAGACTGGCAGCCACTTACGAACGTCAGCATACCTTGGAATGAAGCCCAGCAAAAGCGGTTAGACGCGCTAAGGTTGCAAAATATCCTTAAAAGAGACGAAGATATTCTCAACAATCGTTAAAAGAGAGGGCAGATTTATGTCTTTTAGGAATTATTTCCTAAATTTGCATCGTGTTTTTCATGGTATTAGATTATTAAGGTTAAAAAGGAATTGTGTTTATCGTGAGATAAACATCATTCAAACTCCTCAAGCAATACAAACATTTATTTGTAATGCTTGTGGTTCAAAAAAAGGGAGCCTGAGAAGGTTCCCTTTTTCTGGCTACTACTGTTGACAAATCATAATATAACATAAAAAACGGGCAAAGATGACCATAATGCCGCAAAAAAGCCGTATATTTGCATAAATTGAAATGCAGATTGATTATGGAAGATAGCGCATTGAACAGATATCTGGATGAGATTGGGCACGGAAGCCTGCTTTCTGACGAAGAGGAACGGTTGTTATCCGGGCAGATTCATAATGGTGACAAGGCAGCACTTGGCCGTCTTGTAGAGGCTAACCTGAAGTTTGTGGTTGCCATCGCCCGAAAGTATAAGGGGAATGGCTTGTCGATGGAAGATCTGGTCAGCGAGGGGAACGTCGGTCTGATGAAGGCTGCCTCGAAGTTTGATGGTGAGAAGGGTGTGCGGTTCGTGAAATTCGCCGTCACCTATGTCCGCCGTGAGATAGAGAAGGCAATAGCCAACTACGCCGGCATCTATCCTGTTCCGAAAGATCCTACTGGTGAGTCACTATTACGACAGCAGAGCCGGGCCTTGTCAGTGGACGCCCCGATGGGTTGGCGCTCGAACATGAGCCTGCTCTCCGTACTGGTGAATCCAGATGCCACGATGGCCGATGTGCGCGTGCATTCCGAGTCCGACGAGGAAGCTGTCGAGAAGGCCCTGCTGTCGCTCGATGAACGTGAGAAGCAGGTTGTAAATGCCTATTTCGGCATCAGTCAGGAGCGTGAGACGATGGCCGAGATAGCCGAGGATATGGGATTGAAGCGTGAGCGTGTGCGCCAGATCCGTGACAAAGCCGTCCGCAAGCTCCGCCGTGCCTATAAACGTTATAGGATGAAATGAAAAAGGCTCGTCATCACGACGAACCTCTTTTCCATAACCTAAAAACAGCGGAAGGTGAGGGATTCAAACCCCCGATACCCGAAAGGGGTATACCGGATTTCGAGTCCAGCGCGATCGATCACTCTGCCAACCTTCCAATTTTTCAAAGATGAAAAGCCCTTGTTCGGACTTTTGCGGATGCAAAGGTAAGGAGAAAAATTGAAATGACCAAATTTTTCTGAGGAAAAGATAATTTTATGCTTAGGAATTTGGAAATAAGGGAATTGGCGACTCGTTCTGCCCTTATTCGAAGGATAGTTTTGAGAGCCGGTTGCGGAGTTGTTCGGCTTCGCTTTTCCGGATGCTTAATTTGATCTCACAGGTGTTATCGTAGGTCTGCGAGACGATACGCGGCTGCATCTCCTTCACGATGCGCATCACGTCGTTCATCATCGGGTAGGGGAAGGAGTAGGTGATGATTTCCTCTACCTGGCGCGTCTCCACTTGGCAATGGGCGATGGCGTCGGCTGCAGCCTCGCGATAGGCCACGATGAGTCCGCTGGTGCCGAGGTTCACGCCGCCGTAATAACGCACCACGACGATGAGGATATTCGTCAGTTCGTTGCTGTTGATTTGCCCGAGGATGGGCTTTCCGGCTGTGCTGGAGGGCTCGCCGTCGTCGTTGGCACGGAACTCCGTTCGCTCTGGCCCGAGCATATAGGCGTAGCATACGTGTCGGGCATCGTAGTATTTCTTGCGGTAGCCAGCGATGATGTCTTTGATCTCCTCGACCGTTGACACATGATGAGCGAAGGCGAGGAATTTACTACGCTTCTCGGTATAGTAACCCTCGCCTTCGGTCTTAATCGTTTTATATTCGTCGAGCATGACTAGTATACTAGTTAGACTAGTCTGACTAGTTTAGACTAGTTTGACTAGTTATTATACTCCTGCCAGGACTTGATCTTCACGTCTTCGAGCTTCATGGCTGTGAAGGCCTCGATGAAAGCCTTGGCCAGACGCACGTTCGTCATCAGAGGAATGTTATGGTCGATGGCCCCACGGCGGATTCTGTAGCCGTTGGTCAGCTCGCGTGAACTGTGGTTCTTCGGCACGTTGATCACCAGGCCGACCTTGTGCTGCGAGATGAGATCCATCACGTTGTTGTCGCCATCCTCATCAGGCCATGCCACGCTGACAGCCTTCACGCCGTTGTCGTTGAAGAACTTGGCGGTTCCTGCCGTAGCGTAGATGGTATAGCCCTTCTTGGCCAGTTGCTGAGCAGGCTCGAGCAGACTTACCTTACCCTTGGCACCACCCGATGATATCAGCACGGCGTCCTTGGGAATAGAGTATCCTGTGGCGATCAGAGAGTTCAGCATTGCCTCGTTGAGGTCGTCGCCCAAACAGCCGACCTCACCCGTAGAACTCATGTCGACACCCAGCACGGGGTCAGCGTTCTGCAGGCGTGCGAACGAGAACTGCGAAGCCTTCACGCCGATGCGGTCGATGTCGAACTCGCTCTTCTCCGGACGCTGATAGGGAGCGTCGAGCATGATCTTCGTGGCCGTCTCGATGAAGTTGCGCTTCAGGATCTTCGACACGAAGGGGAATGAGCGCGAGGCACGTAGGTTACACTCGATGACTTTCACTTCACGGTTCTTGGCCAGGAACTGGATATTGAACGGACCGCTGATGTTCAGTTCGTCAGCGATCTTGTGTGCAATCTTCTTGATCTGACGGATGGTTGAGAAGTAGATGTGCTGAGCAGGGAACACCATCGTGGCGTCGCCAGAGTGCACACCGGCATACTCAACGTGCTCGGAGATGGCGTACTCGATCACCTCACCCTTGTCGGCGACGGCGTCGAACTCAATCTCCTTGGTCTCTGTCATGAACTTAGACACCACCACGGGGAACTCTTTCGACACCTCGGTGGCCATATTCAGGAAGCGGTGCAGCTCTTCTTCATCGTAGCAGACGTTCATAGCGGCACCCGAGAGCACATACGAAGGACGTACGAGCACGGGATATCCCACCTTCTCGACGAAATCCTTCACATCGTCGAAGCTTGTCAGAGCCCTCCATGCGGGCTGGTCGATGCCGAGCTTGTCGAGCATGGCCGAGAACTTGTCGCGGTTCTCTGCACGGTCGATATTGACGGGCGACGTACCAAGTACGGGCACACCCTGACGATAAAGCTTCATGGCGAGGTTGTTAGGTATCTGACCACCCACGGAGACAATCACGCCGCGCGGCTGCTCAAGGTCGATCACGTCGAGCACACGCTCCAACGAGAGTTCGTCGAAGTAGAGGCGGTCGCACATGTCGTAGTCCGTTGACACGGTCTCGGGGTTGTAGTTGATCATGATAGACTTGTAACCCAGCTTGCGGGCAGTATTGATGGCGTTCACCGAGCACCAGTCGAACTCCACAGAAGAACCGATGCGGTAGGCACCAGAGCCAAGCACAACGACCGACTTCTCGTGATTGTAGTAGTTGATATCGTGTGCCGGCTTGTACTGCTCGCCCTGAGGATTACCGAACGCGGGCGTGTGGGTGTATGTGAAATAGAGGTAGTTCGTCAGTTCAGGATTCTCTGATGCCACCGTCGGTATGCGCTTCACACTCGGCATGATACCCTTCTCCTTACGGTACTTACGAACGGCCAGGTTCTCCTTCTCCATATTGCCGCCCTCAGGCTTCATGACGAAGCGGGCAATCTGGAAGTCTGAGAATCCACAGCGCTTCACCTCCAGCAGCAGCTCGTCGGACAACTCCTCGAGGGAATTGTATTTCATCAACTCGTGTTTCAGGTCTACGATATGCTTCAGGCGCTCCAGGAACCACACGTCGATCTTTGTCAGCTGCTCGATGCGCTCGATGGAATATCCCTCCTCGAGAGCCTGGGCGATGGCGAAGATACGGAGGTCGGTGGGGTTGGCAAGTTCCTCTTCAAGGTTGTCGAACTGCGTGTGGTCGTTGCCCACGAAGCCGTGCATGCCCTGACCGATCATGCGCAGACCCTTCTGGATCATCTCCTCGAAGCTGCGGCCGATACTCATGATCTCTCCCACGGACTTCATCGATGAGCCGATCTGACGGCTGACACCCACGAACTTCGTAAGGTCCCAACGGGGAATCTTACAGATCATATAGTCGAGCTGGGGAGCGACGTATGCCGATGATGTAGTGCCCATCTCACCAATCTGGTCGAGCGTGTAGCCGAGGGCGATCTTGGCAGCCACGAAGGCGAGGGGATAGCCGGTAGCCTTTGATGCAAGTGCTGAAGAACGCGAGAGACGGGCGTTGATCTCGATGATACGGTAGTCGTTGGTCTCTGCGTTGAAGGCGAACTGAATATTGCACTCGCCGACGATGCCCAGGTGCTTGACGCACTTGATGGTCAGATCCTGCAGCATCTTCACCTGATCCTCCTTCAGAGAGCATGTCGGAGCCACCACGATCGACTCGCCGGTGTGGATGCCGAGCGGGTCGAAGTTCTCCATCGAGGCGACGGTGAAGCAACGGTCGTTGGCATCACGGATGCACTCGAACTCAATCTCCTTCCAGCCCTTCAGCGACTCCTCAACAAGGATCTGCGGAGCGAAGGTGAAGGCCGACTCGGCAATCTCGATGAATTTCTTCTCGTCGGGGCAGATGCCGGAGCCGAGACCACCGAGGGCGTAGGCCGAACGGATCATGATCGGGAAGCCGATCTCGTGGGCAGCCTTCAGCGCGTCCTCCATCGACTCTACAGCGTGGCTCACGGGCACTTTCAGGTCAACCTCGGCCAGTTTCTTAACAAAAAGGTCGCGGTCTTCTGTGTTCATGATGGCCTCGACGCTTGTTCCCAATACTTCAACTCCGTATTCTTTCAGAGTACCGTTCAGATAGAGCTCCGTTCCGCAGTTCAAAGCGGTCTGTCCTCCGAACGCCAGGAGAATACCGTCTGGCCGTTCCTTCTTGATGATTTCCGTCACGAAATGTGTATTCACCGGCTGGAAATACACCTTGTCTGCAATACCTTCACTAGTCTGGATAGTGGCGATGTTTGGGTTAACGAGAACGCTCTTGATTCCCTCCTCGCGGAGTGCTTTCAAAGCTTGTGAACCAGAGTAGTCAAACTCTCCTGCTTGTCCGATTTTCAAGGCACCCGATCCGAGTACCAACACCTTTTTCAGTTCTTTCTTCATTTTGGGTTGATTTTGTATCCTTGTTCTTAAATCGCGTGCAAAGTTACAAAGTTTTTCGGAAACCACCAAATATCGTCCCTCTGTTTTATGCCATTTATTGAAAGATTTGACCAAAACTCCCCAATAGCGCATTATTATTGCATATACATACTGTTTGAAGTAATAATCGAGAACACCAAATATTTCCTCAATTATTTTCATCAAATGTCACACCGGCGTCAGGATATTTTGTGACAAGCGATATTACAAAAGAGTCCCTTGACCCACTATGGTTCCTAGAACCTTTGCGCCCTATAATTTAAAAAAACTCCGATATTCTTGCAAATCTCAGAATTTCTTTTTATATTTGCACCGTGAAATGATTTATTTATGAGAACTGCGAATGAATACATCGATCTGATATCTGCCCATGCAGATGAGTTGCGTGGCCAGTTCGGCATACGTTCTTTGCGGTTGTTTGGCTCTGTTTCAAGAGGTGAACAGCGTGAAGACAGCGATGTGGACATTTGTGTTGATATGGAGCCGAGCCTCTATCTCCTTGTCCGTCTGAAGCGGTACCTGGAACAGTTACTCCAATGTACGGTTGATGTGGTTCGCATGCATAGGCACATCAATCCCTATCTCCTTGAGAATATTGAGCGCGATGGAATTTACGTCATCAGATTTCGATATTGACGACGACGTCATTTTCTCCTCTGTGAAGAACGACCTCGACCCATTAGGAAAGGCAATAGATTATTTCTTAGATAAGATCTAATGTTGAACCCTTAAAACAAACCGCTTATGGTAACATAGCAAAGACAAAGAAAACAAATATACGTTGAAGTGTCCGCTTTGATTCTTGTTCTCGAAATTCGCCAAATTTCAAAAATCTATCAAGAACTAAGTAGATGGTTCGCGCCTGAGGGCGTGGGCAGTACTCGTTTAAGATAGATAGGCGTTTGGCGATGCCTCGAGAACGTAAGCGAAGTAAATTGCTCACGTTTTCTATTTGTATTAACTCAAATGATTAATAACTAAATTCAATGAAGTCAATGAAGAAGATTGTTTTTTTATTCCTTATGGCCACTCTTTTGCCATTAACAACAAGTGCAGAAATCATACAATATGGCAGTCTTTGGTATGATATGCATCACCAACCATATGATGATTATGATGCGGAAGTAATAGTATCTCAAGATGAGCCTTATTCTGGAAATATTATTATTCCACAAAAAATATTTTATGATGGCGTTTATTGTCCTGTGACTGCTATCGGTTCAAGTGCTTTTGAAGGTTGTATTGGCATGACGTCTGTTACCATTCCAAGTAGCTTGACCACGATTGGCGATGCGGCATTCTATATGTGCACAGGCCTGACGACCGTTGACATACCAAACGGTGTTAAGACTATCGGCGAAGGTGCATTCAGTAAATGCGGAGGCCTGACCTCTGTCACCATTCCTAGCAGTGTCACGTCCATAGGCAAGAATGCGTTCTTCCAGTGTTATGGCCTCACTCAGATCACTTCATGGATAGAGAATCCGTTTGTCATTGATGACGGCGTCTTCCCCACTAGCGTTTATAACAGTGCTTCTCTGTTAGTTCCTTCAGGCAAAAAGTCTGCCTATCAGAATACCGCTGGATGGAAAAGGTTCCAGAATATTATCGAGCCCAGTGTGGTTGTCAAGGAATTTGAGGCTAATGGCATCCGTTATTTGATAGGTGAGAACAATACCGTATCTGTAATATCCAAAACAGATAAATATGCAGGCGCGGTTGTGATTCCAAGCCAGGTTTATTATGATGGTAATAACTACACTGTTACTTCTATTGTGCAAAGTGCTTTTGAGGGTTGCGTCGATATGACGGCTGTTGCCATTCCAAGCACTGTGACCACGATTGGCGGTGCGGCATTCTATTATTGTACAGGCCTGACGACTGTTGACATACCCAATGGTGTGAAAACTATCGGCGAAGGCGCCTTCAGCAAATGCGGAGGCCTGACCTCAGTGACAATTCCTAGCAGTGTCACGTCCATAGGCAAGAATGCGTTCTTCCAGTGTTATGGCCTCACTCAGATCACTTCATGGATAGAGAATCCGTTTGCCATTGATGACGGCGTCTTCCCCAGCAGCGTCTATACAAATGCGTCTCTGCTGGTTCCTTCAGGCAGAAAGGCTGCCTACCAAAATACTGCAGGATGGAAACGATTCCAGAATATCATTGAGCCAGGTGTGGTCGTCAAGGAATTTGAGGTTAATGGCATCCGTTATTTGATTGGTGAGAACAATACCGTATCTGTAATATCCAAAACAGAGAAATATACAGGCGCTGTTTCCATACCGAATCAAGTTACATTTAATGGCAATAACTACACAGTTACTGCTATTGCGCAAAGTGCTTTCGAGGGTTGTGTCGATATGACGGCTGTTACCATTCCAAGCAGCGTGACCACGATTGGCGGTGCGGCTTTCTATTATTGTACAGGCCTGACAACCGTTGACATTCCAAACGGCGTTAAGACTATCGGCGAAGGTGCCTTCAGCAAATGCGGAGGTCTGACCTCAGTCTCCATTCCTAGCAGTGTTACGTCTATAGGCAAGAACGCATTCTTCCAATGTTATGGTCTCACTCAGATCACTTCTGGAATAGAGAATCCGTTTGCCATCGATGACGGTGTCTTCCCCACCAGCGTTTATACTAATGCGTCTCTGCTGGTTCCTTCAGGCAGAAAGTCAGCCTACCAGAATACTGCGGGATGGAAAAGGTTCCAGAATATCATCGAACCCAGTGTGGTCGGCAAGGAATTTGAAGCTAATGGCGTCCGTTATTTGATTGGTGAGAACAATACAGTATCTGTAATATCCAAAACAGAGAAATATGCAGGCGCGGTTGTGATTCCCAATCAAGTTACATATAGTGGTAATAACTACACCGTTACATCCATCGCTTCAAGTGCTTTCGAGGGCTGTGTCGATATGACTTCCATTTCTATCCCAGGTAGTGTTACCATGATTGGTGATGCAGCTTTCTACTATTGCACAAGCCTGACGACCGTTGATATTCCAAACGGTGTTAAGACTATCGGCGAAGGTGCCTTCAGTAAATGCGAGGGTCTGACCTCAGTTGTTATTCCCGGCAGTGTCACATCCATAGGCAAAAATGCTTTCTTCCAATGTTATGGTCTGACTCAGATCACTTCATGGATAGAGAATCCGTTTGCCATTGATGACGGAGTATTCCCCACCAGCGTTTATAACAATGCGTCTCTGTTGGTTCCTTCAGGCAAAAGGTCAGCCTACCAGAATACCGCTGGTTGGAAAAGGTTCCAGAATATTTATTATGTCGATGGCGTCTACACGTTGACTTACTATGTGGACGGTGTAGAATATAAGTCTGTCACATACAGCTCTGGAGCAGGAATCACCCCAGAGGAAGAACCGACAAAGGAAGGGTATACTTTCTCAGGATGGATTGACATCCCAGAAACTATGCCTGACCATGATGTGACGGTTACTGGTACTTTTACCATCAATCAGTACACCATCACCTACGTGATAGACGGAGAGGTGTATGCTACGGTAACGGTTGACTTCAATTCGAAGATTGTTCCTCTGACACCTCCAAGTAAAGACGGCTTTGATTTCGCATGGGAGGAATATCCAGAGACGATGCCTGCCCACGACATCACGATCAATGGTGCCTACACAACGACTGGTATCCTTTCCATCGCTGTAGAAAGCGGGAAGGCCAAGATCTTCACATTGGACGGCAGACAGGTGGATACACTTCAGAAGGGTATCAACATCATTCGGATGGATGATGGGACCATCAAGAAGGTAGTTCTTGGCAAATAATTCTGTGTTAAAGAAATAAACGAATAAAATTACAAATTATGAACAAGAAAACTCTATTGTTCTTATTGATGCTCATGCCATTGGTGGCAAGTGCCCAAACCAAGCGTACCATTCATGTCGCTACGGCAGGTACATTATCTGACTACATTTCAGAAGATGAGAAGTATCAAATAGAGGAACTGACACTATCGGGTTTGTTGAATGGAACGGACTTCAAATTTATCCGAGATATGGCTGGTACGATATCATATGTGAGATCAGAACTCAGTTTTGTTGATTATTTATCTACAGATGGAATCCTGAAGTCTTTAGATTTGTCAGAAGTTAGTATAGTTGGAGGGGGTGATGGTTATATAACGGTCCCCAATTATGGAGGAGCACCTCTTGATCTTGTTGATGAAAAAAACTACGATTTGTATACAATACCAAACTGTATTTCCGATCGTTTGTTCAGTTATACGAAATTATCGTCAATAATTCTCCCTGTCAGCGTGACAAGCATAGAACATAACGCATTTGAAAGCTGCAGAGACCTAACCTCTGTCACAATCCCTAATAGCGTGACGAGCATAGAAGGATATTCTTTTTGGAACTGCACCAATCTGACAACCATTATTTCAGAAATTCAGAATCCATTCGCAATAAGCGATTTTGCGTTTGATATTGGCTCTTACAAGGATTTTTATGCTACAGCCACATTGGTTGTCCCTCCAGGCAAAAAGTCTGCCTACCAGAATACGACAGGATGGAATAAGTTCCTTAAAATTGTTGAAGTAGGAGGAGTTGGCTATACGTTTGAAGTTGATGGTATTTATTATATAATAGGTGAGAATAATACTGTTTATGTTACATATGGATCAACGAGATACACCGGCAATATTGTGATTCCAAGTCAGGTGACATTTGATGGCAAGTTATATACTGTAACACGTATAGATCATATGGCTTTTTCGTTTGCAAGCATAACCTCTATTTCTATTCCCAGCTCTATATCATCTATGGGAGTTAATGCATTTGAGGAGTGTTCTAGTTTATCTGCCATTTATATAACGGATCTGGAAGCTTGGTGTAAAATTAAATATGCCTCTATTAATGAAGAATGTCCTCTTAGATATGCTCATCATCTTTACTTAAATGGTACTGAAATTAAAGATCTGGTAATCCCCAATACCATTACAAGTCTTAATAGTCATGTTTTCTCTGGGGGAAGCGGTTTTACATCTGTGACCATTCCCTGTAGCGTGACATCAATCGGATTGGGTGCTTTCTCTGATTGCAGTGGCTTAACCTCTTTAACCTTACCTAACAGCGTGACATCCATTGGAGATTGTGCTTTCCAGAACTGCAGTGGCCTAACGTCTCTAACCTTACCTAATAGCGTGACATCAATTGGATGGCGTACTTTCTCCGATTGCACCGGCCTAACCACCATTGTTTCAGAAATTGAGAATCCATTTTCAATAGAAGATAATGTTTTTTTATTTCTTTTCTCAGACAAAGACATTTATACCACAGCCACATTGATTGTTCCTCCTGGCAAAAAGTCTGTCTATCAGAATACAGCAGGATGGAAAAAGTTCCAAAATATTGTTGAGGCAGAACTAGTTGGTTATGAATTTGAGGACAATGGTATACGTTATAAAATTGGTGAGAATAATGCTGTAACCGTTGTTTCAAGAGATGCGAAATATTCAGGTGATGTTGTGATACCAAGTCAGGTATCTTATAATGGCAGTAATTACGATGTGACTTCCATCGGTTCAAGTGCTTTCGAGGGCTGTGTCGATATGACTTCAGTTTCTATCCCTGGCAGTGTTACCACGATTGGCGGTGCGGCATTCTATTATTGCACAGGCCTGTCGACCGTAGACATACCAAACGGCGTAACGACCATCGGCGAGGGTGCCTTCAGCAAATGCGGTGACTTGGCCTCAGTGACCATCCCAGGCAGTGTTACAGGCATAGAAAGTAATGCTTTCTTCCAGTGTTATGCTCTGACTCAGATAACTTCCTGGATAGAGAATCCGTTTGTCATCAACAGTAACGTCTTCCCGACAAGTGTCTATTCTAATGCCGCCCTGAATGTTCCATCAGGCAAAAAGACTGTATATCAGAATACGAGTGGATGGAAGAAGTTCGGGAATATTTCAGAATCGTCAAAGTGCGCCAAGCCAACTATATCGTATAGCAACGGAAAGATAAGTTTCTCTTGTGAAACAGAGGGCGTGGAGTTCCATTACACCATATCGAACACGAACTCCAGCACAGGTGTAGGCAGCTGGGTGAATTTCTCTCCGACAGTCAACATAAGTGTCTATGCATCGAAGTCTGGTTTTGGCAACTCCGACACTTCAACAGCAGAGATAGTGGTTCCTGCAGGTCTGAGGGGTGATTTGACTGGCGATGGCCAGGTAAATGTAGCCGACCACGTAGAACTATCTAAGATCATTCTTGGTCAATAAGACCAGTTTGGGGATATCGAACCAGGGGGGGGCAGGTCCATGATCGCTTGTGGCGAGCGAATCATGCGACCAGTCTCCCTAATCTGATTGAGGGATCTATCACAGTATCACAGATCACAGTTCTTTTTCAAGGGGGGTGCGCCTAAGAGTGAGAAAGAGTTAATTTTATATATATATAATATTTAATATATATATAATATATATATTATATATATATTAATGTCTGATTCGTGGGTTTGGTGGGTGGCTTGTTTTTGAACTGTGATCTGTGATCTGTGATTTCTGAGTTCGGAAAGGCATGTCAAAACTATACACACTAATGCGATAAATATTTACAAATTCAATCATATAAAATGTGCCCAGGCGGCGGGCTAAGGAAACCAAAAGTTTGCAGGCTTGAAAGTGGGAGTTTATAGGCTTGAAAGTATGACTTTGCAGGCTTGAAACTCCAAAGGCCGAATAACGGCCGGGAAAGGGACAAAATGGCCTAAAATCAATAATGTGAAATTATTTTACAAAGTTTAACCAAAATTATTTGACAGTATCAAAAATTATTGTTATTTTTGCACCACAATTGCAATGTCGATCCGGAAAGACACAATGCGGGAAGCGGTGACCCGATGTAGTTTGCTGCAAAGAATTTAATATCATGAAGAATAAGAAAGGAACAAAAACATGGATTCCCTGATTCCATTAAATAGAGACAAAAATATACAAAACTGTCTTTTATTTAAAATAAAAGTAGTACCTTTGCGCCCGATTATGTCAACGGTAGACCAAAATCGACAGCAGGAGGTGCTCAGACAACGGGGTATCTGTGTGGTGATTCCGACGTATAACAACGGCGGGACCATCGGTCGTGTGGTGACTGGCGCGCTGGAACAATGCCGCGATGTGATTGTCGTGAACGACGGCAGCACCGATGCCACGGCCGGCATCCTCGACGGTCTCGCCAGGGAAGGTCTGACGGTGGTGACGCTCGACCGCAACAAGGGTAAGGGTGCCGCTCTGAAGGCCGGCTTCCGCAAGGCGATTGCGATGGGGTTTGCCTATGCCATCACCCTCGACGGCGACGGCCAGCACTATCCCGAGGACATCGCCACGATGTTGCAGGCCAATCAGGAGCATCCGGGCGCGTTGATCCTCGGCAGCCGTATCATGGACGGTGCCGAACGGTCGAAGGGCAGCAGTTTTGCCAACCGGTTCTCGAATTTCTGGCTGTGGGTGCAGACGGGCTGTCGGCTCGACGATACGCAGACGGGCTATCGGCTTTATCCGCTGAAGAAGCTCTACGGCCTGAGTCTGCTCACCTCGCGCTATGAGGCGGAGCTGGAACTGCTGGTGTTTGCCTCCTGGCACGGTGTGGAGCTGGTGCCGGTGCCCATTAATGTCTATTATCCGCCCCGTGAGGAGCGCGTGAGCCATTTCCGTCCGGGTAAGGACTTCGCCCGGATCACGGTGCTGAACACGGTGCTCTGCTTCCTGGCTGTGGTCTACGGCCTGCCGCTGCGTCTCTGGCGGTGGCTGATGAAATACGTGCGCACCATCTATGCCCTGCTGTTCTTCCTCTTCTTCATGTTCGTGGTGGTGAAGCCTGCCGTGTGGATCTACCTGAAGGTGGGGCGGATGACGGAGCAGAAGCGTCGTAACCTGCACACGCTGATGTACCGCGCCTCGCGGTTCGTGATGATGACGCACGGCATCCCCGGCGTGAAATTTTCCTATGCCGTGAGCGAGGGCGTCAAGTTCGACCGCCCGAGGGTGGTCATCTGCAACCACCAGTCGCACCTCGACCTGTTCTGTCAGCTGATTTTCACGCCCGATATCATTTTCCTGACCAACGACTGGGTGTGGAACAATCCCTCCTACGGTCTGTTGATACGCAATGCCGAATATTATCCCGTGCGTGAGGGCATCGAGGAGCTTCTGCCAAAGCTCAGGTCGCTCGTGGAGCGTGGCTACTCGATAGCCATCTATCCCGAGGGCACCCGTTCGAAGGACTGTCAGATAGGCCGTTTCCACCAGGGCGCCTTTTGGCTGGCCGAGCAGTTGGACGTGGACATCCTGCCCATGTGCCTCTACGGACCCGGCAAGATCCTGAAGAAGAAGACATACACCCTGCACAAGGGTCCTGTACATATAGAAGTGGGCGAGCCCGTCAGCCGGGAGGCACTCCAGGCGATGGGTCCCATCAAGATCCAGGCGCGTGAGATGCGCCGCCGTTATATTGCGAGATACGAGGCTATGGCCAACGAGATAGAGCAGAACGTATGAAGAAGGTCATCATCATAGGCAGCGGACTGGGAGGTCTCTCCTGCGGCGTCATCCTGGCGCGGCAGGGCTACCGTGTGACCGTTCTGGAGCAGGGGGCGCAGGTGGGCGGATGCCTCCAGTGCTTCTCCCGCCGAGGCGGAAAGTTCGAGACGGGCATGCACTTCATCGGTAGCGCCAGCGAAGGACAGACGCTCGACCGTCTGCTCAGCTTCCTCGAGGTGAAGCCCGACATCACCCTCTCGCAGCTCGATCCGACGGGCTATGACGTGGTGTCGCTCTGTGGACAACACTTCGGCTTCGCCAACGGCCGCGAGCCTTTCATCGAGCAGATGAGCCAGTATTTCCCTGCCCAGCGTGACAATCTCGTGCGCTATTTCGACCTGGTGGACAAGGTGGCCAGTGCCTCCTCCCTCCACTCGCTGAAGAACGTGGAGACCGACAAGGCCGTCAATATGGAATACCAGCTGCGCACCATCAACGAGGTGATCGACGAGGTGATCAGCGACCCCCTTCTGGCGAAGGTGCTGGTGGGCAATCTGCCCCTCTATGCCGCCGAGAAAGACAAGACGCCATTCTCCACGCACGCCTTCATCATGGACTTCTACAACCAAAGTGCCTATCGTATCGTGGGAGGCAGCGACCGGGTGGCCAACTCCCTCGTCAGCACGATAGAACGTTATAACGGAAAAGTCCTTACCCGAAGCAAGGCCACGAAGATTGTCTGCGACGAGACGCATGCCACGGGTGTGGAAGTGAACGGGGAGGTGCTGTTGGAGGCCGACATCGTGATCTCCGATACCCATCCGATGCGAACGCTGGAACTGCTCGACACAAACCTGATACGACCTGCCTTCCGGAAGCGCATCAACGCCATTCCGCAGACGGTGGGCGGATTCTCCGTGTATCTGCGCTTCAAGGAGAACACGGTGCCCTATATGAACGCCAACTTCTACGGCTATCTGCAGGACTCGCCGTGGGGCTGCGAACACTATGATGACGCGTCCTGGCCGAAGGGCTATCTCTATATGCACCTCTGCCACGAGCCGCAGCCGCAGTTTGCCAGGACGGGTGTGATACTGTCGTACATGCAGATGGCCGATGTGGAGAAATGGAAAGGCACTCGCGTGGGTCATCGCGGAGACGACTACGAGGCTTTCAAGCACGAGAAGGCAAAGCGACTGATAACGACGCTGGAACGTGAGTTTCCCGAACTGCACGGTCAGATAACGGACTATTATACCTCCACGCCGCTGACCTATCTCGACTATACGGGCACCGAAGGGGGCTCGATGTATGGTATCGCGAAGGATGTGTCGTTGGGGGCTGCCTGCCGTGTGCCTCACCGTACACGTGTGCCGAACGTGCTCCAGACAGGTCAGAATATCAACTCTCATGGCATACTCGGCGTGATGGTGGGCACCATCGTCACCTGTACCGAAATCCTGGGACCTTTAAAAATAGACAATGGATAAAGTAATCATTATCGGAGGGGGCCTCGGCGGACTGTTCTGTGGAGCAATCCTGTCGAAGGAGGGCAAGCACGTGACGGTGCTGGAGAAGAACGCTACCATCGGCGGCGGTCTGCAGACGTTCACCCGCTTTGGTGAGACATTCGATACTGGCATGCACGTGGTCGGCGGCATGCAGCCAGGCGGAAATGTCTGGCGTATCTGCCGCTATCTGGGCATCGCCGACAAGGTGAACTTGCGCGAGGTGGATGAGGATTGTACCGATATGCTCTATTTCTCTGAGGACCACCAGCGTTATGCCATCGCAAAAGGTAAAGAGAACTTTGTTGAGTCGTTGGCCAGGATCTTCCCTCATGAACGAGAGAACCTGAAGCGCTACGTGGAGGCTCTCTTCGCCCTGACCGAGGAGCTGGATCTGTTCTATCTCCGTCCGATGCGCAATGACCTGTTCAGCCACTCAGAAAGCTTCCTCATGGCAGCTGACGACTTCATTGCCCGATATATCCAAGACAAGAGACTGCGCAGCGTGGTGGCCTATATGAACCCGCTATACGGAGGAAGGGGAGGGCATACGCCAGCATACGTGCATGCCGTGATCAGCGTGCTCTATATCAACGGTGCCAGTCGGTTCGTGGGGGGCAGCAGCCATTTTGCCGACCTGTTGGCCGATGTCATCAGGGAACATGGCGGTGAGGTGGTGACAGGCGACGGCGTGGCGTGGGTAGAGGTGAACAACCGTCAGGTGGACTATGTGAGAACCCGTCAGGGTCGTCAGTATGAAGCCGACTGGTACATCTCCGCCATCCATCCCTGTACGCTGCTGAAACTGATGGACGAACACGCCTTCCCCAAGGCCTTCCGCGACCGAATGAACGAGATTCCAAACAGCTATTCCGCCTTCTCGCTCTATATCAAGATGAAAGATAACAGCTTCCCGTATATCAACCACTCGGAGTACTATATGTCACGCTATGAGGATATCTGGAACTTCTGCCGTGACGACCGGCTCTGGCCGATGGGCTTCCTGATGATGACACCGCCAGAGGAGAATCAGGGGGCATGGTCAAACAAGGTGCTGGTGACGGCTCCGATGCATTTTGACATGGTGCGACAATGGGAACATACGACTGTAGGCCGTCGTGGCGAGGATTACAACCGGTGGAAACAGTCACGTGCCGCGGAACTGCTGGCGATGGTGGAGGAGCTGCATCCGGGCTTCTGTGAGGCTATCGAGGAAGTGAATACCTCGTCGCCTCTGACCATACGCGACTTCTACGGCGTGAAGGAGGGCTCCATCTGTGGCTTCAGCAAGGACTGCCGTAATATCACCCTCTCGCAGTTGCCTGTAGTGACCAAGATCAGTAACCTGCTCCTGACGGGGCAGAACAACAACCTGCACGGGTTCTGTGGCGTCCCCCTGACTGCCATCAACACCTGTGAGGCCATATTAGGTTTGAACCATATCATCAATCAATTGAACAGATTATAGTGAAAAAGAATAGTAAGGTATTGGCTGCTGTGGTGGTTGGGCTGGTGTGTTCTGTGCATGTATCGGCCCAGATTAATATCTGGGAGAATACACCCGATGGGGAGAAAGTAGAACTGACACCCTATCTTGTGGAGGGTACAGGCAATAAGGCTGTTGTGGTGTGTCCCGGCGGCAGTTATTTCTGGCACGACATCGAGACGGAGGGTCATGATGTGGCTCGATGGCTGCAGCAGAATGGCATCTCTGCCTTCGTATTGCGCTACCGTACTGCCTACGTGCCTGCATTCATCTTACGTTACCGCTATATTTTCAGGGGCAATCGTTATCCTGATCCTCAGGACGACCTGCAGCAGGCGCTCTCGTATGTGCGAAGTCATGCTGAAGAGTTTGGCATCGACCCTGCGATGGTGGGTGCGATGGGATTCTCTGCCGGTGGTCATCTCGTGATGTCGGCAGCCGAATTGCTCAGTCCTCAGGAACGGCCTGCATTCGTGGTGCCGGTCTATCCAGTTGTCACTATGTCGAAGCCTTGTGTCCATAAGCGTTCCAGAAGGGCGCTGTTGGGCGAGGACCGGGTAGGTGACCGGCAGCTCTGCGACAAGTTGTCGCTGGAGCAGCACGTGCCAAAGGATTGTCCGCCTGTGTTCCTCGTGAACTGTAAGGACGATCCTGTGGTGGATTACCACAACTCCGTACTCCTCGACTCCGCTTTGCAGGCCCAGCATGTGCCGCATGTCTATCTGCAGTACCAGACGGGCGGTCATGGCTTTGGAGTCTCCGATGAAAAGGGTACTCATGAGAGTCGTCAATGGCGACAGGCTTTCTTGAACTGGGTGGACCAGTTGTTTAACTCTTACTTGTCACTACAATAATAAAAACGATATATGAAAGAATCTCAGTTCGACGACATCCGGCCGTACAATGCTGAAGAGTTCCCTGAAGCCATGCAGCGCATCGCCAACAGCAGTTCCTTTCCCATCCTCGCCTCGTTTGTTTATCCGGGTGAGCCTTTGGAGGAGGTGCGCCAGCGCATCGCCAACTACAAGAACGTGTACGAATTCCAGTCGCAGACCATGTCCCGCGTCAACGAGCGTGTCATCGAGGAGAGCATCAGCGAGTTCACCTGTTCCGGCATCGAAAGGCTGCGTCCTAACAGACAATACCTCTATGTCAGTAACCATCGCGATATCATGCTCGACGCCAGCCTGTTGCAGTATTTCCTGTTGACGAAGGATTTCGATACGACGGAGATTACCTTCGGCGCCAACCTCATGTCGAGTCAGCTGGTCATCGACATCGGCAAGTGCAACAAGATGTTCAAGGTGGAACGCCCCGGTGGCAGTCTCAAGGACTTCTACCGCAACTCGCTCCATCTCTCCGAGTATATCCGCTATGCCATCCAGGAGAAGAAGCAGAGCGTGTGGATCGCCCAGCGCAACGGACGCACCAAAGACGGTATCGACTCCACAGACCAGGGTATCATCAAGATGTTCTGCATGAGCCGTCCTGACGACAAGATACAGGCCCTCTCGGAACTGAACATCGTGCCGGTGGCCGTGAGTTACGAGTGGGAGTCGTGCGACATCCTCAAAGCCATCGAACTCTACCAGTCGCAGTATACGAAGTATATCAAGAAGCCTGGCGAGGATCTGAACAGCATTCTCACGGGTCTGCTGCAACGCAAGGGCAGGGTGCACTTCGAACTCTGTGAACCTATTACCGAGGACGAACTGATGCAGTACGACCACCTGACTAACAACGAGTATCATAAGGCAGTGGCTCAGCTCATCGACAGCCGTATTATACCCGCCTATCGTCTGTGGCCCAACAACTATATCGCCCACGATATCCGTTATGGCAGCAAGGCTTTCCAGTCGTTCTATACCAAGGAGCAGCGGGAGGCTTTCCTCCGTCGCCAGAGTCATCTTGACAGATATGACGACTGCGACCTCGACCATTTGAAGGATATCTTCTTGAGCATCTATTCCAATCCTGTGGAGCGAATATGAAGTGGATACTCAGATGGTATGATTGGATGCGGGAGCGGCGGATGCTCTGCCTGTCCTCCTGCCTGCTGGCCACCGCCCTGTTGATGACCCTCGATCTGCGTCTCAGTTTCAAGGAAGACATTACAGACTTCCTGCCCCTTGACGAGCAGCATCAGGAGCAACTGAAACTGTTTCAGGAGATTTCCGGTGCCGAACGTATCGTGGCCGTCTTCCAATTCCGTGACTCCACGAAAGCTGACCCAGATGTCATGACCGAGGCTATAGAACGTTTCGTCGCCACGCTTGAGGATACCGATACGGCCCGTCTTGTGCAGAACCTCACGTATCAGACCGACCTGTCGCAGGCCGATGAGATGTCGGAATTCATCTACAGCCATATTCCCTATTTCCTGATGGAAGAGGATTATCAGCGCATGGACAGTATACTGAGTATTGACGGCAGTGTTGCTTCCCGGCTTCAGGAGGACTATGAGGCTCTGATGACTTTTACCGGTAGTATGATGGCTGGCGACATTATCCATGATCCCCTCCATCTCTTTACACCTGTCACCTCCCAAGCCGCAGACCTTCTTGACCGCTCTTCCCAGTTCACGCTCTACGACGGTTATATCTTCACCGCCGACATGCAGCGGGCCGTCGTCACCCTCGACAGCCCCTTCGGTTCTGGAGAGACAGAGAACAACGCCCGTCTCCTTGACCTCCTGACCACTGCTGCAGACTCGTCAATCAACGCTCAGCAATCGTCACTCGTCGCTGTTCACTTTACCGGGGGTCCTGTCATCGCCGTCGGCAATGCCCGTCAGATCAAGTCAGACAGTCTACTCTCCATATCCATCGCAGTCGTACTGATACTGCTGTTGCTCTGGTTCTCCATCCGTAACCTGCGCAACATCCTCCTGATAGCCCTCTCCATCGGCTGGGGCTGGCTCTTTGCCCTGGCGGCTCTGTCACTCGTCCATCGGGAAGTGTCGCTCATCGTCATCGGCATCTCCTCTGTCATCGTGGGCATCGCCGTCAACTATCCCCTTCACCTGATATCACACCTCTCCCATACCCCTGACGTACGACAGACTCTCCGTGAAATCTCAAAGCCTCTTGTCGTTGGCAACGTCACCACTGTAGGCGCCTTTCTGGCATTAGTACCTCTGCAGTCCGTAGCCCTTCGCGACCTGGGGCTCTTCAGTTCCTTCCTTCTTATCGGCACCATCCTGTTCACCCTCCTTTGGCTGCCCCATTTTGTAAAGATCCTCCCTCAAAGATCCCTAAAACCCCTACCATTCCAAATTTCCCTACCATCCCTAAAATCCCTCTCTCCCTGGCTTCTGTCGCTCGTGGCTCTGCTGACGCTCATCTTCGGCTTCTTCAGCCTGCGCACCTCCTTTGATGCCGACATGAACCACATCAACTATATGACAGCTGAGCAGCAGGCCGACATGGCGCAGTTCTCAGGGATGGGACAGACCACCGACGATCCCCATTTCCTGCTTTCCGCCGATGAGCAGTCGCGTCGTCTGGCGCTTTGGCGTGAGTGGACTTCTCGCCATCGTGACCATCTCTCAGAGACGCTCCCTCAGGAGGCCGCCCGTGCAGGTTTTGCCGAAGGATCTTTCGACGATTTCCTGGCCATACTCTCTGCCGACTACGAGCCACAGCCGTTAGACCACTTCCAGGCGCTGCCACCCTCGCTGTTGGCACAGAATATCGACATGAAGGGTCTGAACAGCACCCTCGTCAACGGTCTCTCTGACGACTTCAACTATATTGGCTGGGCCTGTGCCGTCATCGTGTTCCTTTTCCTGTGGGTGTCTTTCCGAAGCCTGCCCCTAGCGATGCTCTCGTTCCTGCCAATGGCACTCAGCTGGCTCTGGATCCTCGGCATCATGGTGCTGCTCGGCATACAGTTCAACATCGTCAACATCATCCTCGCCACGTTCATCTTCGGACAGGGTGACGACTATACCATCTTCATGACCGAAGGGGCCGTCTACGAGTACACCCACCGTCGGCCGATACTCGCATCCTACCGTCGGGCCATCCTGCTCTCGGCCCTCATCATGTTCATAGGCATCGGCTCGCTCATCGTGGCACGCCATCCTGCCCTCCACTCGTTGGCCGAGGTCACCATTGTGGGCATGTTCTCCGTGGTACTCATGGCATTCCTCATACCGCCACTCATGTTCCGCTGGCTGGTGCGCTATCGCAAATTATTTAAAAGTTAAATTTCAATTTTCAATATTTTTTAAATGAAAGAACAGATCCGTCAACTACTTGAAGATGCTCTGCCATTGGTCGATTTCGACAGCGACTTCCTCTTCGCTGAACTCGACTCCCTGGGTGTGACCACCATCCTCATGCTGCTCTCCGACACCTACAGCATCACCCTTGAGGCCACCGATGCCACACCCCGTAACCTCCGTTCACTCGACAGTATCGTAGCTATGGTAGAACGCAAACTCGCTGCACGATGAGACTGGTTGACTATCTCCAGCAGAATGCCCTGCGCTATCCAGAGAAGACCGCTGTCGTTTGTGGTGGAGAGTCATGCTCGTATGCCCGTCTGTGGCAGATGGTGCAGCAGCAGGCCGCCACACTTCCCGCCGGTCAGATAATCGCCTTCCGCACTTCCCAGACCATAGACTTCTTGGTCACCTACCTTGCCATCCATCTGGCCGGTAGTGTAGCAGCGCCACTGGAGAAGGGTATGCCGGAAGGACTGTATAGCGAGGTGTCCGATCGTCTGGCAGCCTGTCCTGTGAGTGTCGATGCTGCCGATGTGCTCTATACCACAGGTACGACAGGACGTTCGAAAGGTGTCCTTATCAGTCACGAGGCGATGATAGCTGATGCTGAAAATCTGATCGCCGGACAAGGTTTTACCCATGAGCTCACCTTTGTAGTCCATGGCCCGCTCAACCATATCGGCAGTCTTTCCAAGACTTGGCCCGTCATCATCCTCGGCGCCACCCTCCATATCCTCGATGGTCTGAAAGATGCAGGCGCCTTCTTCGATGCTTTCCGTCAGGAGGGACGCTATGCTACGTTCTTCGTGCCGGCCAACATCCGTTACCTTCTCGCTTTCGATGCCAAGCGTTTTGCGGCATTGGCCGACCGTCTCGACTTTGTGGAGAGTGGGGGCGCGCCCCTGTCGCATGCCGACATGCTTCATCTCTGCGAATTTCTGCCACACACAAGACTCTATAACACCTACGCCTCCACCGAGACGGGTATCATCGCCACCTACAATTATAACGACGGCCGCTGTCTTGCAGGATGTCTTGGGCGTCCCATGCCCCATTCCAAGGTGATGATCACACCAGAGGGGAAGATTGCCTGTCAGGGTGACACGCTGATGAGCGGTTATCTCGGCGATGAGGCACTTACCGCTGGCGTCCTCAGCAATGGCACCGTATATATGTCGGACTACGGTTGTATCGATGATGAGGGCATGCTACATATACTTGGTCGTGAGAACGATGTTATCAATGTAGGAGGCTATAAGGTGCCGCCCACAGAGGTCGAGGACGCTGCGATGGAGTTTCCCGGGGTCACCGATTGCATCTGCATCGCTGCCGATCATCCCGTCATGGGTATGGCCCTGAAGTTGCTTGTGGTGATGAAACCTGATACTCCTTTCGACAAACGTTCGTTGGCACGTCATCTTGCTGCCCGTCTGGAACCTTACAAGGTGCCCATTCACTACGAGCAGGTTGCCTCTGTCGCACGTACTTATAATGGCAAGCTCGACCGCAAGTACTATATGTAGCACTTCTGTGTCGATTTCATTTAGACATTGTATAAATTAAAGATTATTAGGGCGAATTATTTGTCAGGTATGAAGAAAATGCGTATATTTGCAGACGTAAGTTTAAAACTAACGCAATATTCACATTTTAATAACTAAAAAGACAAATACGATTATGAAGAAAAAGTTTATTTGCGCCGTTTGTGGATATATCTACGAAGGCGATGCTGCTCCTGAGAAGTGTCCAATCTGTAAGGCTCCCGCCTCAAAGTTCTCAGAACTCAAAGATGATGCCGATATGACTTATGCTACCGTTCACAAGATTGGTGACGGCAAGCCTGAGGGAGTGAGTGAGGAGATGATTCAGGACCTGCGCAATCACTTCAACGGTGAGTGTGGTGAAGTTGGTATGTATTTGGCAATGGCCCGTCAGGCAGACCGTGAGGGTTATCCCGAGATAGCAGAGGCCTTCAAGCGCTATGCATTTGAGGAGGCTGATCATGCAAGCCGTTTCGCTGAGCTACTGGGTGAGTGCGTTTGGGACACAAAGACCAACTTGGAGAAGCGTGCTGCTGCCGAGGCTGGTGCATGCGAGGATAAGTTTCGTATCGCCAAGAATGCAAAGGCTGCAGGTTTTGATGCTATCCACGACACAGTTCACGAGATGGCTAAGGATGAGGCCCGTCACGGTGCAGGCTTCGCTGGATTGTTGAAGAGGTACTTCGGAAAGTAATCACTGTCATGCAATAAATTGAAGAAAAGTCCGTTTTATCAATACAATGAAACGGACTTTTTATTTTCTAACGATATTATTGGCGGTCGTGGCTTGTGGTGATGATGCCAACTTCTCGACGAGCACAGGCCTAAGACTGACCTTTCCAGAGGACACGCTGAAGATGGATACGGTATTCAGCCGTACGCCGTCATCGACCTATACGTTTTGGGTGCATAATGAGAACGATACAGGCATCCGGGTACAGGGTGTGAGGTTGAGACGTGGCAACCAGACGGGTTTCAGGGTGAATGTGGATGGTATCTACCTCGATAACTCCAACGGTTCTCAGACCTCAGACGTTGAGATCCGTCGGAACGACAGCATCCTAGTGTTTGTGGAGCTAACTGCTGCAGAGAATGGACAGAGAACTCCGGTGCTGGTGGAGGACGACCTGCTGTTTCAGTTGGAGAGTGGTGTAGAACAGAAAGTATGTCTGCAGGCGTGGTCGTGGGACGCTAAGAAGCTGTATTCGCCCGTTATTACGAAGGACACACTGATAGAGTCGGAACTGCCGATTGTTATTTTCGGTGATTTGAAGGTGGAAGAAGGTGTGAAGCTGAGCATCCGCAATACCTGTCTGTATTTCCATGACGGTTCCGGATTGCTGGTCTATGGCTCGCTGCATACAGAGGATTGCGTGTTGCGGGGCGACAGGCTTGATGATATGTTCGACTATCTGCCGTACGACCGTGTGAGCGGACAATGGAACGGTGTCCATCTCTATGAGACCTCTACTGGCAACACGATGCTTCGTACGGAGATCCGCAACCCTTTGAAGGGCATCGTCTGCGATTCAGCCGCCATCGCCCCTACTATCCCTAATGACCCTACTATCCCTAATCTCCCTTCTTCTCCCCGCCTATCTATGACCGAATGCATCATCCACAACTGTGAGGAAACCGGTCTTGAGGCCTATAATGCCTATATCATCCTCGACCATTGTCAGCTGACGAACACCGGTGGTGATTGTATCTCTGTGGTGGGCGGCATAGCCGATATCAGCTACTGCACCTTTGCGCAGTTCTATCCCTTCACGGCCAGCCGTGGGGCTGCTTTCCGATTCAGTAACCGCTATGATGAGACAGACATACCTCTGCAGAGACTGTCGTGTGTAGGATCGATCATGACAGGCTACGACGAGGATGTGGTGATGGGTGTGTCCGGGAGCGAGGAAGTGCCGTTCAACTACGACTTCCGCCTGTGCTTGATGCGCACGCCGGCCGTGACGGACGATTCGCTGCATTTCGAACAGATTCTTTGGGAAACGCCCAAAGACTCCATACAGGGAAAGCAACACTTTGTGCTGATTGATGAGGAAAACCTCATCTACGACTTCCACCTCGACTCGCTGTCGACGGCGCAGGGACTGGGATGCTATTAGAAGTCAGAGAAGGTGAGCGGCATCAGTTTCCTAATACCATCAATCACATACACACATCTCCTTCCATACAAGAGAATACGGATGGGAGTCTTGGCGCGCGTCTCGGACTCGATAATGACCTGTCGGCAACTGCCGCAGGGGCCTGTGGGCTCGTAGGTCAATTCTCCGTCGGTACCGCGTGCTGCAATCGCCAGCATACGGACAGGCATGTCGGGATACTGTGCGCCGGCAGAGAACAGGGCGGTGCGCTCGGCACAGAGACCGGATGGATAGGCGGCGTTCTCCTGGTTACAGCCAATGACCTCGATGCCGTTATCCAGTCTGACGGCAGCCCCGACATGGAAATTTGAGTAGGGGGCATAACTCCTCTGCGTGGCCTCGATAGCCATCTCGATCAGGTGTTGCTCTTCGGCGGTGAGTTCCTTCATCTGACACTCTTGAATCACAGATTTCAGTTCGACTTCCTTCATAGATTGCAATATTTTTCGGCAAAGTTACGAAAAATCGGTTGCAGAACAAAATAAATACATATTAATTTCGTATTTTTGCAGCAAAATTGTAAGAAACATGAGAAAAGCTCTATTAATACTTGTCGCTTATCATTTGTCACTTGTTACTTGTGTTGCACAGATACGGTGGAACCAAACCTATCAGCAGTATATTGACCAGTATAAGGATGTGGCCATCGAACAGATGAAGCACTACGGCATTCCCGCATCGATAACCCTTGCCCAGGGAATCTTCGAGAGTGGCGCGGGCCGGAGTGAACTGGCTGTAAAGGCCAACAATCACTTCGGCATCAAGTGTAATGGCTGGACGGGCCGGAAATCATATCACGACGATGATGAACGGGGAGAGTGTTTCCGGGCATACGACAATGCCTACGAGTCATTCGAGGATCACTCGAAGTTTCTTTCCAGCAGACAAAGATACAGTTCGCTGTTCAAACTGAAGAAAGACGATTATAAGGGTTGGGCGCGCGGTCTGAAGGCAGCGGGTTATGCCACCAATCCCCAATATGCCGACAGACTGATAGAGATCATACAACTGTATAAACTCTACGAGTATGACAAGGCTAAGGGCTATGACAAATTCCTGTCGGAGCACACTAAGGACAATTCTTTAAATGGTCAGCCTCTGCATTCCATTAAGGTGTTCAACAAGAACTACTACCTGATAGCACGTCGCGGAGACACCTTCAAATCGATTGCCGATGAGATAGGAATCAGTTACAGGAAGATAGCGAAGTATAATGAGCGCGACAAACGCGACCAGTTGGAGGAAGGAGAGATAATCTGGCTAAAGAAAAAGCAGAAGAAAGCCCCGAAGGACTACAAAGGACGACTGCATTATGTCAGGAATGGTGAGTCGATGTATAGCATAGCGCAGAAGTACGGTATACGGTTGAAGAATCTATATAAGATGAATCATCTCACGCCCGACTATCAGATCCGGATTGGTGACACCCTTAAATTAAGATAGATATAAGAGAAACTAATGGCCGTAATTAACCATAATAACACTGCGACATAATAATTATGGGAATTACGAATAATTATGGGAATTAGTTTCTAAAACGAGAGCGGAATACGGGAATCGAACCCGCCTCCCAGGCTTGGGAAGCCCGTGCACTACCGATGTGCTAATTCCGCAAAAAAAGTTTCCTGATTGCTGTTGAGCCGATACCCGGACTCGAACCGGGGACCTACGCATTACGAATGCGTTGCTCTACCAACTGAGCCATATCGGCAACCGCTTGTGCGTTGTACACCCGCAGGGGCTCGAACCCTGGACACCCTGATTAAGAGTCAGGTGCTCTACCAACTGAGCTACGGGTGCATCAAAATTTCAAAAAGAAAGGAGGGTCGCCTGCCTCCTCAGTACACCCGCAGGGGCTCGAACCCTGGACACCCTGATTAAGAGTCAGGTGCTCTACCAACTGAGCTACGGGTGCATCATTTTTATTTAGCGGGTGCAAAGGTACTCACTTTTTTCCATTCCACCAAACTTTTTTGAGATTTTCTTCTGAAAAAGTTACTGACGAGTGGTTCTGAAGCCCTCAATGTTATCATATCTGCGCTGCATCATGCGTTTGTAGATGTTTCGTATCCACAGCGGATAAGTCACGATGAAGGCCAGTCCGAGGACACACATGAAGAGATATGTATAAGTGAGACCCACTAACAGATAGCCGACGCCCACGATGATTCCAGGACCGAAAAGAGCAATCAGTTCAATCACCAGTTGCATACCATTTTCAAAGTTGCCCTTGGCGGTCATCTTCTGCTGAAGGGGGAGCGTCTGTTTGTTATAGACGGCCAACTGGAAGATGACGAAGTGCAGGAGTCCTGCCGTCAGTAACATATATGCCACCAACATCAGCAGCGTGAACTTGCCTGTGAAGACTGCGGGGAGCATGATCAGGAACGGTATGAGCAGCACGGAGCTATAGAACCAGAACTTGGCCTTCAGCAGATAGATAATGTTCTCGCGGTGCATCATGAGAAGGTCGATGTAGTTTCCCTCCTGACCCATAATCTTGATGAGGGTGGTGACGCTGTAAATGGCGAAGCAATAGAGGCACCAGAAATTGATCATGATCGCATTGTCGTAGATGGTTGTGTAGGCAATCAGACCGGAGAACATGATAATCAAAGCCAGGCTCATGATGCAACGGCTACGCATCGTCTTGTTACGAAGGTTAGACTTCAACTCGATCTTCAAGTATTCGCCGATAAGTCCGAAGCGGTTAAGGAATGCGAACTTAGATACGTGCTTGAGCGCCTGCTCACCTTTCTTCGAGATTTCCTCGTAAACATACTTGAACTGGAAATAGCGGTTGACGAAGAACAATCCGGCTAACAATAGAATGACGACAGGCAGGAACCACCATGCTCTTCCTGCTTCAGCATAGAGGTTTACCATCCGTTGGAATCCGTTGCTGTTATAATTCAGTATGAACGGCAGGAACAGCAGGAGATAGAAACCAATGGCAACGATGAACCACCATACCTTACGGTTGATGAGTGTGCGGAAGAACAGGTAAATCTGACTGTTAAGCATCATCAGCAGTACGGAGGCTGCCAGTTCGAGCATCACAGGCCAGAAGCCGGCACCCGCGAAAAGCAGGATGATAGAGTAGGGGATGAACATGGCCAGCCACAGGAAATTGTAGCCGCTGAGATGGGATGAGATGAGAAAACACTCTATGGCGGTGTAGCGCGAGATGGGCTGCAGGATATAGGGCTTCACCATCATACCAGGTGTGGTCTGTACGATGAAGCGTAACAGGAAGTCAATGAGTAGGATGATAGGCATGAAGGAGATCATTCGTCCAGCCCAGCCCTCGGCGGTCAAAGCAATGATGCAACCGTAGAGGATAAGGTAAAGAGCGAACATGCCGCCACCGAAGTAGGTGATGGCCTTGGCCCATTTGTTTTGTTCGAAGATGGGACTACGCTTATAACTCAGGTTGGTGTTCTTCCGCAGAAGACGGTAAAGCTTAAATTTATTCATTTTTCTATGATCATTGTCATCTAAGGTCTATGATTTCTGCCTTAGGAAAATCCTTGGAGTTAAACTTGAATTGTGAATCGGGGATGTTCTGCTTCTTCAGGTTGCTGATGTCGAAGATGGTCCACTTCTTACCCTGCAGCATTTTTACTTGGGTGGGATAGTTGGTCTTCTTGTCAACGGTGATGAAGATCTCCTTGATTTTACGTTCTGTAGAGGTGGCGGTCAGATGCACCACATGACTGTTACCGCTGCTGTTCAGCGTAGCGTCATAGCCCTTCTTGTAAAGGTTGAGGAAATTATAGGGATTGATGGCCTGCAACTGCGACTCGTTGGGGGTGGTGACGCTTACCTCGTCGTTATCCTTCAGATAGGTCCATTGTGTCTTCCCGTCGAACCAAATGGTGGCCTGCGGGGTTGTAGCGTGGAACTTCTTACCTTTGATGACGATGGTTCCGCTGGCACTACCCATGCCGCCAGTCATCTTGAAATCGGCCTTCACACCGTTCTTCAGAGCAATGGTTGAGGCGGCTTTATCGAGCACTTTTATGGCGCTCTGGGCACGCGCTTCGCTAAATGATAAATGACAAATGATAAATGATAAACTTATCAATAGGTATTTCTTCATATCATCTATAAACTATAAACTATAAACAATAAACTACCTCAGGCTGTTGAGGAGGTTGTTAAGACTTACTTCGTCCTGAATCATCACCTCGCGGGGCTTAGACCCCATGGCGGCACCTACCACACCGGCTTTCTCCAACTGGTCCATCAGGCGGCCTGCTCGGTTGTAGCCGATGGCGAACTTACGCTGGATGAGTGAGGTACTTCCGCTTTGGTTGACTACAATCAGACGGGCTGCATCCTCAAACAGCGGGTCGAGGTGCTGCATATCGACGTCCTTTTCACCACCGTCGCCCATATCGGCTTCAGGAGTGTCGGGCTCAGGCAACTCGAACGGCATGTTGTAACTCTGCTGGGAAGCGATGAAATCATTGATCCTCTCCACCTCGGGAGTGTCGACGAAGGCGCATTGCACACGTACTGGCTCAGATCCGTTCAGGAAAAGCATATCTCCACGTCCGATGAGTTGCTGGGCTCCCGTGCGGTCGAGGATGGTCTTCGAATCGATACCGGCACTCACCTTGAAGGCAATTCGGGCGGGGAAGTTGGCTTTGATATTACCAGTAATGATCGTTGTCGTAGGACGCTGCGTGGCAATAACCATGTGTATACCCACGGCACGTGCCAGCTGGGCAATACGGGCAATAGGCAACTCTATCTCCTTGCCGGCAGTCATAATCAGATCACCGAACTCATCGATGATAACGACGATATATGGCATGAAACCGTGACCACCTCTGGGAGGAATCTTACGGTCGATGAATTTCTTGTTATACTCCTTGATATTTCTGGCACCCACCTCCTTCAGCAGGTCGTAACGGGTATCCATCAATTTGCAAAGGGAGTTCAGCGTCCGCACCACCTTTGTGACGTCGGTAATGATTGGATCGGCATCATCGTCGGGTACCTTGGCAAGGAAGTGGTTGATCAGCGGATTGTAGATGGAGAACTCCACCTTCTTGGGATCGACGAGCACGATCTTCAGTTCTGCCGGGTGCTTTTTATATAATAAGGAGGTGACGATAGCATTCAGGCCAACAGATTTTCCTTGACCTGTGGCACCTGCGACAAGCAAGTGAGGAGCCTTCGCCAAGTCGAACATGAACACTTCGTTGGTGATTGTCTTACCGAGAGCACAAGGCAGCTCCATCTGCGACTCCTGGAATTTCCTTGAGTTAAGTATCGATTCCATCGACACAATGGAGGGCTTGGCATTCGGGACCTCTATACCTATAGTGCCCTTGCCGGGTATCGGGGCAATGATACGAATACCGAGAGCCGAGAGGCTTAGGGCAATATCATCTTCCAACGAACGGACTCTGGCAATACGAACGCCAGGAGCCAATGTGATTTCATATAGGGTGATGGTAGGACCGACGGTGGCCTTGATGCTTGCAATCTCCACGCCGAAGTTACGTAACACTTCCACGATACGGTTCTTGTTTGCCGTCTGTTCGGCCATATCGATAAAGGGCTTTCCGTCATTATCGTATTTCTTCAGTAAGTCGAGGGTAGGATAGCGGTAGTTCTCTAAGTCTCGCTTCGGGTCGTAGGGCTCTAGGTCTTCCATCAGAGGGGCAACAGTCTTTTTATCGGCTGTCTCCTCGCCCTTAGCCTCGTCTATCTTAAAGTCGACGTCTGTGTCTACTCTTTTTTCTCCAGATTTTCCTGATTTTTCGGATTCGTTCTGAAATACATTGTCTATGACCACAGCCTTTCCATCAGACTTGAATTCCACCGTCTGTGTAGCTGGGTCATCGAACACCTCAGGGTCATCTTCTACGTCATCGTAGCCTGTAACATGATCGTACGAGTTGGTATTTTCCTCAGGGTCATTGTTGGTGATCTTGAATTTAACCTTGTCAATGAACCTGGTGGGATTCAATAACTTACGGACGACGAAGATGGTCTCGGCACTAATGTATGTTAGGAAGGCGATGGCTGTCAATCCGAGAACGACAGTCAGTCCGGGAGTACCCACAAGGTTGCCGAGGTAATTGCAGATATACAGACCGTGGTCACCGCCAGGACTATAGCAGGCTTCTGTGAAAAGGGGAGCGAGCAACAGCGACATGGCCACCGATGCCCAGATCATGAGGATCATCAGCGAAAGGAACCACTTTAGCAGATTTATCTTGTAGGCACGTGTCAGGTGTACGCCCATAAACAGAAGAAACAGCGGTATGAGAAATGAGGGCAGGCCGAAGCAGCGCTTGATAAAGAACCATGACGTATAGGCTCCCAAACTACCACAGGTATTCATGAACTCATGATGCTGATTCAGTATCTCACCCTCTTGTGGATCTTCAATCATGCTTTGGTCTACAGCTCCGGTAGAGAGATACGATATAAACGAAAGGCCCATGAACAATGCTACGGCTATGATGATGAGGCCCAATATGAAGTTTAGGCGTTCGTTGTGGAATATCTTGTCGAAGCCCAACACAGACGATAATTCGGTGTGTTTTTGACTCTTTTTTTCTTTCTTTTTCTTTACCATAATATGTCTCTTTTCGCAATTTTGATGCAAAATTAGTTGAAAAAACTTAGATTTCATCAAAAAAGACTGTTTTTTTTTGTAATTTTGCACCAAGAAATGAAAAAGTTAATATATAATAAGGTCGATAAGGCGATGGTCTCGGCCCTTAAGAAGGTCGAGTTCTATGGTAGGATTATCGTCGTGAACACGCAGTCTGGGGCCCAAAAGGCAGTAGACTACCTCCTGTCACAGCCTGTATTAGGATTCGACACAGAGACGCGTCCCGCCTTCGAGAAAGGAAAGCGTTACCATTGTGCCCTGCTACAGGTGTCTACGTTAACCGAATGCTTCCTCTTTCGTCTGAACCGTATCGGTCTGTGTCCGGCAATCAAGCAATTGCTCTCCGACAAAACGGTCATAAAGGTAGGACTTGCCTGGAACAACGATATGCTCTCTCTGCGTGAGCTCGGGCCATTCGAATCAGGCCATTTCATCGACCTCCAGCAGATGGTAAATAAAGTGGGTATCGAGGACCAGAGCCTGGTGAAGATATATGCCAATCTGTTCGGTGAGCGCATTAGCAAGTCAGAACGTCTGTCGAACTGGGAACGTCCCGAACTGAAGGAAAGTCAGAAAATCTATGCTGCCATCGATGCTTGGGCGTGTGTTCGTATATATAACGAGGTAAATAGGCTGTTGGCTACACGTGACTATGAGCTCGTGATCCAGCCTTCGGATAATGATTGTAATGATGAGACAAGTTTATCTTAAACGTGGTAAGGAGGAGAGTCTGCTCAGATTTCACCCATGGGTGTTCTCGGGAGCCATCCACCATATCGATGAGGGTATCGAAGAAGGTGAGGTGGTAAAGGTTGTCAACGAACATGGCGATTTCATCGCTGTAGGACATTTCCAACTTGGTTCCATAGCCGTACGTGTGCTGTCGTTCAGCGATGAGGAGATCGACGACGAATTCTGGTCCCGTCGCCTCACGTCGGCACTCTGTGTACGCCAGACCATCGGACTGGCCGACCGCCCAGACAACAACACCTACCGTCTGGTGCATGGTGAGGGTGACCTTTTGCCCGGACTGGTTATTGACATCTACGGACAGACTGCCGTCATGCAGGCCCATAGCGTAGGTATGCACCTCTGTCGTGAGGCTATTGCCAGACAACTCGTAAAAGTGATGGATGGGCGTATTGCTCATGTGTATTATAAAAGCGAGACCACTCTGCCCGGGAAACTCCGTGACGGTGATACGACGATGGAATCATCTGAACCGCTGAGTTATTTCATTTATGGTGGAAGCGACGACAATACGGCTATGGAGAACGGACTGTTGTTCTATGTCGACTGGCTGCGGGGTCAGAAGACGGGCTTCTTTGTTGATCAGCGTGAGAATCGGAGGCTATTGGAACAGTTCGCTAAAGGCAAGCGGGTTCTTAATATGTTCTGTTATACCGGTGGATTCTCGTTCTATGCCATGAGGGGAGGGGCAGAATTGGTACACTCTGTTGACAGTAGTGCGAAAGCCATCGAACTCACGAACCGTAATGTAGAACTCAATTTCCCCGGTGACACTCGTCATCAGGCGTTCTGCGAGGATGCCTTCAGGTACCTCGAACAGGCTGGCGACCAGTACGATCTTGTTATTCTCGATCCTCCTGCTTTCGCAAAGCACCGTGGGGCTCTCCCTCATGCCCTCAAAGGTTATACCCGACTGAACATGAAGGCCTTGCAGAAGATACAGCCTGGTGGCATACTCTTTACCTTCAGTTGTTCGCAGGTGGTGACGAAGGAACACTTCCGTAACGCGGTTTTCACAGCTGCTGCACAGGCTCGGCGACAGGTTCGGATCCTTCATCAGCTGCATCAGCCTGCCGATCATCCCGTCAATATCTATCATCCCGAGGGAGAATACCTCAAGGGTTTGGTGCTCTATGTTGAATAAAGTTTCTGAATTCATCAGTCGTGAGCAGCTTCTGACACGAGAAGGTCTTCATCTTGTCGCGCTCAGTGGTGGGGCAGATAGTGTGGCCTTGTTGCGAATCCTGCGTGATCTTGGATATCATATTGAGGCCGCTCATTGCAACTTTCATCTGCGAGGCGACGAGAGCGACCGTGATGAACAATTCGTGAAGGATCTCTGTAGGAAGCTGGATGTTAATCTTCATTTAATTCACTTTGAAACAGTCGAATACGCTTCATTACATCAAGTAAGTCTTGAAATGGCGGCCCGTGAGCTGCGCTATGGTTATTTCCGTCAGTTGCTCAACGATATTGGGGCTTCTACGGTCTGTGTGGCTCACCATCGTGATGATGCTGTAGAGACCATGCTGATGAATCTCCTTCGAGGTTCCGGCATTCATGGTCTTACGGGTATTCGCCCCCATAATGGCCCTGTTGTCCGTCCATTGCTCTGTGTCAGCCGACAGGAAATACTTGAATACCTTCATTCCATCGGTCAGGATTATGTGACTGACTCCACCAACCTTCAGCCTGACGTGTTGCGTAACAAGGTACGCCTGCAATTGCTACCGCTTTTGGAACAGATCTATTCTGGAGCCTCAGAAAACATGGCCCGTTCTGCCTATTATCTCTCCGAGGCCGAGAAGGTGTATAATGCTGAAATCGCCCGCTATGCACAAGTGAGGGAGTCTCCTCTGTGCGATTCTTCACTTCTCACGATTCCCTTCTCACTTCTCTCTTCCTCCCCTTCACCTCTTTGCTTGCTTCACGAGTGGCTTACACCTTTCGGCTTCAACCGCAATCAGATAGAATTGATTCTCGCTCATCTTGACGGTGAGCCGGGTCGGGTGTTTGAATCCGCCACCCATACGCTGGTCATCGACAGGGATTCCATCGTTGTGGAGCAGCTTGGTGCTCCGATAAAACCGCTCGTTATCCCCGAGCCTGGCACATACCGCATTGATGAAAACGCTAAGATCCGGATAGAGGAGGTTGGGGTAGAGTCGGGTTTCAGCCGCGATCCTGCTATTGCCACGCTTGACGCTGCCACCATTCGTTTCCCGCTAACCTTGCGCGCTGTTGAGCCTGGCGACATCTTCCAACCTTATGGTATGGAAGGTAAGAAACTGGTGAGCGACTACCTCACCGACCGCAAGCTCAATCTGTTGGCTAAGCGTCGTCAGCGTGTTCTTGTCGATGCTACAGGCACCATCCTTTGGCTCGTAGGCCTCCGCACCGATCATCGGTATCGTATCACCCCAGATACCCATAAAATATTTAGGGCTGTTTGGCAACTAAACTTATAAAAAAGTGTTTCTTTATCATTCAGCGTAGAACAATTTGTACGTTCTGTAGCATTTTTGTGCCGTATTTTTTCCATATATGGAAATAAAAGATTACCTTTGCAGCCTGAAAAATGAGATGGGTTGGTTATGAAGAAAATTCTTGCTGTTTATAGTATTGCTTATTTTGCGTTGCTTGCGACTGTATTGGGATTGCTATACTTTTATCCGAAATTAGAGCTTCACCTGATGTTGAATGCCTATCACACGGGTTTTAAAGATACTTTCTTCAAATATTACAGCATGTTGGCGGAATGGCCGTTATATGTCTTGGCGCTGCTTCCTTTGTTTTGGAAGAAAATAGAAATGACGATTCTTTTCGCCTTGAGCGAATTGACTGGAGGTGCATTTCTGCAAATATTGAAACACACCTTTAGTTTTGATCGTCCAGTAAGTGCGTTCGAGAATTACAACGATATGATGTTGCCTTTGGTCCAGGGCGTTGACATGCATCATGGTAATTCCTTTCCATCCGGGCATGCCTCCACCTTTTTCGTCTTCTGTACTTGCTGTGCGCTTATTCTGGCATACAACTATCAGAAGAAAGCCGGAGAAGATGATCGCAAGCAATGGATTCTGTGCAGTTTATTGCTGCTATTGCTATTGGTGTTTGCTGCATTGGGCGCCTATTCGCGTATCTATCTTTCACAGCACTTCTTGTCGGATGTGTGCATGGGCAGCATCATCGGTTTTATCACCCCGTGTCTGATTTTCTACTTCGGCAAGAACAAGATTTTGGAACTCAGTAAAAGAATATATAGAAAATGATGAATGTCTTACGCCGACCCGTTTCGCTTTTCGCGTTTTCATGTATCGTCAGCATCTGGACTTTGTTGGTATACAACATCCCTTTCTTTAATTATGTCTCCGATAATTCCAATGAAAGTGTAGGCGGAAGGATCTTCCTGTTGGCATCGGTGGTTGTTATCATGTTGGTGCTCAACTTCATGATGACCTATCTAGTGATGTTCCTGATGAGGTTTGTGGGGCGTATTCTGCTTGCCATCCTCTCAATTATCAATGCGACGGCTGTTTACTTCATCTTTACCTACAGCGTGATCATCGATGCGACCACCATCGAGAACGTATTCAATACCCGATACTCGGAAGCGTCAGGATTCTTCAGTTTGCCGCTGTGGCTGTTCATTATTGCCTTCGGCCTTCTGCCTGCCATCTGGTGCCTGCTACAGCCGGTAGACTACGGTAAAGTGAAAAAACTGGGTGTCTGCTGTGGTAGTTCTTTGGTGATTATCCTTGTTGTGGCATCGATGAATATCAGCCAGACGCTGTGGATCAGTCAGCATGACACAGAACTGGGCGGATTGCTGCAGCCTTGGTCGTATATAGTGAATACGGGCCGCGTAATCAGTTTCAGTCAGGAAGAGCAGGCTGAGGAGATCAAACTTCCTGATGGCACGATTGCAGACAATGAGAAGGCTGTGGTGGTGCTCGTCATCGGCGAGTCGTCAAGGAAAGCCAACTTCCAGCTCTACGGCTATCAACGCAATACCAATCCGCTATTATCGAAACAGGAAGGACTGAAGGTGTTCGAGGCAACATCCTGTGCCACCTATACCACAGCTGGCACCAAGGCTATTCTTGAGCCCCAGGATAGTGGCGATTTGTATGAGTTGCTGCCTAATTATGCCTTCAGGACCGGAGTCGATGTTTCTTGGCGTTCATCCAACTGGGGAGAGCCGCCGATACATATCGATGAATATCTCACTAACGAAGAGCTTGGCGAGAAATATCCTGACGAGAATATTTACAATGATGCTATTCTCCTGAAGGGACTGCGTGAGCGTATAGAATCGAGCCCAAAGAATAAAGTGCTGATCGTGCTGCATACCAGCACAAGTCACGGTCCTAAGTATGCCGACAAGTATCCTAAGGAATTTGAGGTGTATAAGCCTGTGGCCAAGAATGTGGAAGAAGGCCAGAAGAATGTCGATCTGCTGATTAATGCGTATGACAACACCATCTTGTACACCGATTTCCTCGTGGACAGCCTTATCAACATGCTGCGTTCTATGACCGACTGGAACAGTGCCATGATATTCATTTCCGACCACGGTGAGTCGCTTGGCGAGAACAAGATGTTCATGCACGGATTACCGATGAAGCTGGCTCCGAAGGTGCAGTATGAGATACCGTTCCTGGTATGGACCTCTGACCATTTCAGGGACTACAAGCCTGTATCGACCGAGAAAGATGCCCCTGAGGGCCAATTGCCAGCGGTACTCGACCAGCACTATGTCTTCCATTCCGTGCTCAATCTGCTGTCAATACAGTCTCCGGCTTACAACAAAGACTACGATATTTTCATAAAAGACGCCTCACAAGATCGTTGAGTTGAGGGAGTTGTTGCTGGGCGGCTTCGGCGCCTTGTTGGATCATGCGGGCGGCCTTTTTGTTCCCGAAACTCGTCACGTCGACATCAGGCATTGACGGATGGATGTAGATGTCGATATCCTTACGGTTTAAGTTGTACTTCTCAATGTCCGGGCGGTTGGTGATCCAGTTGAGGATGCCGCCTAGTCCTACGAGGTCGGCGACGGCATTGAGGACTGTCATGTCTGTCTGTGGACGCGGCTTCTGCTCGTTTTGCTGAAGGTCTACGGCGATGATGATGTCTGCACCCATCTTCCGACAAACGTCTACGGGGAGGTTGTTGAGCATACCACCGTCGACGAGCATTTGGTTGTTAATCTCTACAGGTTTGAACACACCAGGTATGGCCATTGAGGCTCTCATGGCTTTGGCCACGCTGCCCTCGTGGAGTATCACTTCTTTGCCCGAGCGGATGTCGGCAGCCACACAGCTGAACGGGATCTTGAGCGATGCAAAGTCCTTGCAACCTTTTGCGCTGGCCATCGAGTCGAGCATGTGTTCGATACTGCTGCCTTTCATCACTCCCAGTCCTATGGCCTGACGGTCGATGATGGGGAAACCGAAGATGTAGGTGACGCCGTCAACCACTTTATAAGGTTCGTTGGCGAAGGTACTGCTGCGGTCGGTGAGCAGCGTGAGCCACTCCTGGGTCTGGAACATCGTCTCGAGCTCAGCGGCAGAGTATCCTGCGGCGTAGAGGCCTCCTACAATGGAACCTATCGATGTGCCGACGATGTAGTCGGGTTTGATGCCGTACTTCTCGAGCACCTTCAGCACGCCCACTTCTGCTGCACCTTTGGCTCCACCGCCTCCAAGCACCAGTCCGATCTTCGGGCCTTCGGCCAATGCCGTTGTCAGCATCAGGGTCAGGCATGCGGTAATAATGAGTATTCTCTTCAACTTCGTGTCGTTTGTGGTTATTCTTCCTTCGTAGCCTCAGTGTTGTTTGACTCTGTTGGCTCTTGGTTCACTTCTTCGCTGTCGTCACCCTCTGACGGATTATGGATGGGATAGCCTTGATCGTCGTACTCCAGGTATTCGTCGATGCCGTCGATGTCGAGGGAGTCGATGCTGATGGAGTCAGAGTCGGAAGGTGCACTGTAGTAGCCTCCGCAATTGTACATTGCCTCTGCGAGATCCGAATCGTAGTGGGGGGCATCGAACTTCTTCCGGTATTCCTTGAAGGCTGGGTCATTGAGCACAGAGCCGAGGAAATAGCCACAGATGGGCAGAGCCGTACGGTTGCCTTGTCCGAGCATACCCGTGCGGAAGTGGATGGATCGGTATTCGCCACCCACCCAGGCACCAACCACGAGTTTTGGTGTTGTGCCGATAAACCAGGCATCTGAGTGGTTGTTCGAAGTGCCGGTCTTGCCGCCAAAGTCTGTGTCTGCCGCCTTGTCGTAACCCACAAACCCCATCAGTCGTGAACTGGTGCCACTCATGCCGCCCTTGAGCAACTGCTGCACAAGGAATGCAGAGCGATAGGGAATCGCCTGCTTGGTTTCCGTCGGGGCCTCGTAGATCACGTTGCCGTCACGGTCTTCAATCTTAGCCACGAGCACGGGATCAATGTGCTTACCATCGTTCACGGGGGTGCAATAGGCGTTGACCATCTCCAGCAGGTTCACGTCGCTGGCACCAAGTGTGAGCGATGGCGTGGGGTCGAGTTTCGAACGGATACCCATGTTGTGGGCGGTATTAACGATGTTCTCGATGCCACACTCTTGTCCCAGGCGTACTGCAATGGAGTTGATACTCATGGCGAAGGCATGCTTCAGCGTGATGTTCGCATTTGTGAAATAGCCGTCGGCATTGTGGGGTGCCCATGTCACCTCCTTGCCGTTCTGCATCACCTTCATAGCGAAATATTCATCTTTGCGTGTATCGCAGGGAGCGATTCCTTGATTCATCGCTTCTGTATAGACGAAGAGTTTGAAGGTGGAGCCAGGCTGGCGCATAGCCGTCACTTTGTCGTATTTCCATGAGTGGAAATCGATGTCGCCCACCCAGGCCTTCACGTGACCTGTCTGCGGTTCCATCGCCACGAAGCCGCAGTGCATGAAGCGCACCATATAGCGGATGGAATCCATCGTAGAGAGCTGCTTCTCAACCAGTCCCTTGTCGTAGTCGAACACTTTCACGGTGTGGGGTTGGTTCAGGTAGTAGGTGATGGAGTCCTTGTCGCCGTTGAACTTCTTGGAGAGGTACTTGTATACGGGCTGTCGCTTGGCAATGTCCTCGATGAAGTTCTTGATCTCGATGTGGCGCTCATCCTGCCAGGGATTGGTCGAACCCCAGTGCTGGTTGAAGGTCTGCTGCACCTGCTTCATCTGCTTGTAAGCGGCCTCCTCGGCATATTTCTGCATACGTGAGTCGAGGGTGGTATAGATCTTCAGACCCTCGGTGTAGAGGGCATTGCGGTTGTCATAATAGTCCTCGCACCAGTCTTTCAAATAGTCGGCCACAGCCTCGCGGAAGTAGTTGGCATCGCCGTCGTAGGCGCTCTCTACACTATAGTCGAGTTTGATGTCGAGCTGTTTCAGCGAGTCGCATTGTGCATCCGTGAGATGGTCGTGTTGGCGCATCAGGTCGAGCACGATATTACGCCGTTTCAGAGAATTGTCTGGGTTGACGAGTGGATTATAATAGGTGGTTGCCTTGAGCATACCCACGAGGATAGCGGCATTCTCAGGTGTCAGGTCTTGTGGCTTGCAGTTGAAGTAGGTCTTGCAGGCCGTCTTGATGCCGAAGGCGTTGGAGCCGAAGTCCACGGTATTGGCATACTGTGTCAGAATCTCGTTCTTTGTGAAGAAGAACTCGAGCTTGTAGGCTGTGATCCACTCCTTGCTCTTCATGATGAGCATCTTTAAACCTGGGATATTGCCCAGCAGACCTGTGGAATATTCACTTCGTGTGCGGAAAAGGTTCTTGGCGAGCTGCTGGGTGATGGTGGAGGCTCCTCGTGCGTCACGATGGAGGATATACTCCTTGGCAACGGCGACGAAAGCCGTGTAGTCGATACCGTGATGGTGGTAGAACCGCTCGTCCTCGGTGTCGATGAGCGCCTGCCAGAACACCGGGTTCACCTCCTCATAGGTCACTGGCGTACGGTTCTCGCTGAAAAACTTTCCGATAACCTTTCCGTCGGCACTATAGATGATGGAGGCTTCCGCAGGGCGTTTGTTCTTGATGGTTGACATCGAGGGCGACTTACCGAAGAGCCAGAGGAAATTGATGTCGACGGCTCCCAGATAGAGGAAGAAGGCCACAATGAGCGAGGCGATGGCCGAGAGGGTCTTGATGTACCAGGGGCGCCCCTTATAGAGTCCCTTATACCACTGCCAGACGGCTGCGACTTTCTTCTGGCACCACTGCAGCCAGGTGATTATTCGGTTGTTTGATTCGTTACTCATAATGTTGAGTTATGTAGTTGATGATTTCTTTCTTGTCTTGGGGATGGAACCAGCGGAAGCGGTCGTCCTTCTTATACCAGGTGAGTTGTTTTCGGGCGTAGCGGCGGGTGTTGCCCTTGATGCGCTCAACAGCTTCTTCGAGTGGCCATCGCCCGTCGAAATAGTCGAACAATTCCTTGTAACCCACTGTGTTCAATGCGTTTAAATCTCTCCTTGGATACATCATACGTGCTTCCTCCAACAACCCTTCGTTCATCATCCTGTCCACTCTGGCATTGATGCGGTTGTATAGTTCTTCGCGGGGAAGGGTAAGTCCGATCTTGATGATACGGAAGGGTCGCTCCCTTCTCTCCCTCTTGCGGAACGAGGTGTAGGTCTTGCCTGTCATCGTGCAAATCTCGAGGGCGTGCACCACGCGTCGAGGATTCTGTCTGTCCACCTCCTCATAGTATTCCGGGTCGAGCTTGCGTAGTTCTTTACAGAGGGCTTCAAGTCCTTCTTCCTTCAACCTTCTTTTCATTGTCTCACGCGTCTCGTCATCAACGGTGGGGATATCGTCTATACCGTCGCAAACGGCGTCGATATACATCATGCTGCCACCTGAGAGAAGAACGTAATCGTGAGTTAGGAACAGTTCGTCGAGCAAGGCGAGTACCTGTTGCTCATAGAGTGAGGCACTATAGTAGTCAGCAATACCTAGCGTACCCACGAAATAGTGTTTCACCTCCTTCATCTCCTCCTCCGAGGGACGCGCAGTACCAATCTTCAGTTCCTGATAGATCTGTCGGGAGTCGGCATTGATGATGGGAATGCCAAAGTGTTTGGCAATGTCCAGGCTGATGGCCGTCTTTCCGACGGCAGTGGGTCCAGTGATTACGATGAGTGTTTTATCCGTAAACAGTAAACTGTAATCCGTAAATTACCTGATAACGCCTCGCTGGGAGTTCTCGAAGAACGAGCAGATATAATCCACCTCTTTTGAGTCGGGGTATTTCTCGCGGGCTTGGGCCACGCCTTCTTTGATAAGACCCTTACCGTAGATGATGCGGTAGGCATCGTGGATGGCCTCGATGGTCTCGTTGGAGAATCCGCGACGGCGCAGGCCGACGAGGTTCACACCGCAATAGCGTGCTGGCTCCTTGCCAGCCATGATGTATGGCGGTATATCCTTGTTCGTACGTGTGCCTCCCTCCATCATCATATAGCTGCCCACATGGGTGAACTGATGGAACAGGCAGGTGGCAGAGATGGTGGCAAAGTCATCAACCACTACCTCGCCGGCGAACTTCGTGGAGTTGCCGATGATACAGCCGTTACCTATCACGCAGTCGTGTCCGATATGCATGTTCTCCATCAGCAGATTACCGTTGCCCACGATGGTTCTGCCCTTTGAGGCCGTACCGCGGCTGATGGTGACGTTCTCACGGATGGAGTTGTTGTCGCCGATCTCGCAGGTGGTCTCCTCACCCTTGAACTTCAGGTCCTGAGGCTTGGTGGAGATGCTGGCGCCAGGGAAGAACTCGTTGTTGTTGCCGATGCGTGCGCCAAAGTGGATGGTCACACTGTTCAGCAGCGTGTTGTTGTCACCGATGACGACGTTCTTGTCAATCACACAGAAAGGACCGATGATGTTGCCATCGCCGAGTTTTGCCTCGGGGTCGATGATGGCTGTGGGATGTATCTGGTTTGCCATATCAGAATTATTTGTTCTTGATCATTTGAGCTGTGAATGTAGCTTCGGCCACCACGTGGTCGCCCACGAAGATGTAGCCTTTCATCGAAGAGATACCGTGACGTACGGGTGCCAGCAGTTCCACCTTGAAGATGAGGGTGTCGCCGGGCACCACTTTCTGACGGAACTTCACGTCGTCGATCTTCATGAAGTATGTCGACCAGCGCTCAGGCTCCTCGAGGGTGTTCAGCACGAGCAGACCGCCGCACTGTGCCATGGCCTCAATCTGCAACACACCCGGCATCACGGGCTCCTCAGGGAAGTGTCCCTGGAAGAAGGGCTCGTTGCTGGTGACGTTCTTGATACCCACGATGGTGTTGGCGCCGAGGTCCACGATCTTGTCCACCAGCTGCATCGGGTAGCGGTGAGGCAACAGCTCACGGATACGGTTCACGTCCATCACAGGCTCCTCGTTGGGGTCGTAGATGGGTGCCTGGATCTCATGCTTACGGATCTCCTTGCGCATCAGTCGGGCGAACTTGTTGTTGATGGTGTGACCGGGACGTGTGGCGATGATGCGTCCCTTGATGGGTTTGCCGATGAGGGCCATGTCGCCGACGATGTCGAGCAGCTTATGGCGCGTACACTCGTTGTCCCACTGCAGCGGTTTGTGCTGGATATAGCCCAAGTCGTTGGCGTCGCGATGCTCCACGTGCAGCATGTCTGCCAACATGTCGAGACGCTCCTGTGTGGTCTGACGCTCGTAGATCACGATGGCGTTGTCCAGGTCGCCGCCCTTGATGAGATTGGCCTGCAGCAGCGGCTCAATGTCGCGCACGAACACGAAAGTGCGGGCAGGGGCGATTTCGGTGTAGAAGTCCTCCAGGTTGCTGACGGTGGCGAATTGCGAGTTGATGAACTTCGACTCAAACGAGCACATGACGGTGAGCGAGAACTCGTCATCCGGCAGGATGGTGATACAGGAACCTGTCTCCTCGTCCTTCACCTCAATCTTCTTACGGATGATGTACCAGTCCTTGGGGGCGTTCTGCTCCTCGACACCTACCTCTTTGATCTTCTCAACGTACTTGACGGCAGAACCGTCGAGGATGGGAAATTCAGGACCGTTGACCTGGATCATACAGTTGTCAATGCCAGTGGCATAGAGCGCAGCCAGGGCGTGCTCTACGGTCGATACACGTGCTTCGCCCTTTCCCAGTACCGTTCCGCGCTGGGTGTCAACCACATTCTCGGCGAAAGCGTCGATAACGGGTTCACCTTCGAGGTCGATACGCTGAATCTTGTAGCCGGTGTTTTCAGGGGCGGGGTTAAACGTTACCGTCAAATTGAGTCCTGTATGCAGCCCCTTGCCGAACAAGGAGAAACTGCCTTTCAATGTTTTCTGTTTCATTATCTTGCTTTACTTTTTCTTAAGTTCTTCGATTTCCTTGCGCAGAGCCGCCAGCTCACGATACATCTCAGGCAGCTTCTTGAACACAGCCGATGCCTTGAAGAACACCTTCGGATCAATGGCGGGCGCACCGATGAGCTGCTCGCCGTTACCCTTGGTATTGCTGATGACACCGCTTTGTGCACCGATGAAGGTCTTGTCGGCCACGTGGATGTGTCCTGAGAAACCGGCCTGACCGCCGACCATACACCAGCTGCCGATCTTCGTCGAGCCTGCCAGACCCACCTGGGCTGACATCACCGTGTTCTCACCGACCTCACAGTTATGGGCCACCTGAATCAGGTTGTCGAGTTTCACTCCCTTGTGGATGACGGTCTCACCCATCGTCGAACGGTCCACACACGTGTTGGCACCAATCTCCACATCGTCCTCGATCACCACGATGCCGATCTGCGGAATCTTGTCGTAGCCCTCGGTGTTGGGTGCGAAGCCGAAGCCGTCGGCACCAATGACGCTCCCTGCGTGGATTGTAACATTTTTTCCTATTTTGCAACCTTGGTATATGGTCACGTTGGGATAGAGCAGTCCGTTCTCGCCGATAGTCACTCCGTCGCCAATCACCGTGTGGGGATATATCTGCGTACCGTTGCCGATGACCGCTCCGTCACCGATGACGGCAAAGGCTCCCACATACACGTTTTCGCCGATAGTGGCCTTCGGGGAAATGGAAGCAAGCGGGTCTATTCCGCTCTTCTTCGGCTTCATCGACTCATAGAGTTGCAGCAATTTGGCCACACACTCGTATGCGTTCTTCACACGGATGAGTGTAGCGTTGACAGGCTTCTCCAGCTCGACATCCTCGTTGATCAGTACGATGCTCGATTGGGTTTCATAAAGATAGTGGGTGTATTTGGGATTCGACAGGAACGAGATGGCTCCCGGCACTCCTTCTTCGATTTTGGCAAAGGTGTGTATGGCGGCATTCTCGTCACCTTCCACACGGCCTTGTAGGTATTCTGCAATCTGCTTGGCTGTAAATTCCATAATCAATTTCAGTAATTATTCTGCAAAGATAGCAAAATTTATTCAAATCGTTGATAACAAAGATAATATTTTCTTATTTTTTTAGAAAGTAATTGAACATTTAGCAATTCCGAGGCTTCTGAAATGTCTTTGATTTCGCCATTTTTGTAAAGAATTCCGATGCTATCGTCGTCCACATTGTACATATCTTTCGAGATGGTGTCTACGCTCATCATGTAGTGTGCGTCGTCAAGTGGAATGCCCATGTTCCGCGAGATGGTCTCCTGCAGTTCCTCTATCCGTGTCTCCGCTATCGGCTCCTCGTGCACCTCCACCTTGAAGATCCGCCTGTCGAGCATATCGGTGGCCAGTGCGGAGAGGATTCTGTCTTCGTGATGCTTCCAGGCCTTCATCGCACTCCAGATGTCGGAGTCGTCCAGGTCACCGTAATAGGCAAGCGTTTCCGGATGTGTGGCGAACCATTCGGCATCCACATTGTTGCTCAGGAAATAGTGTAGGGCAGGGGAGGCGAACACTTCCTGTCCCATCCTGATGAGATCCTTCGCGCGGGTGAGCATGTTTACCAGCACCTTCTCGTAGGCCACACACGTACGGTGCAGATACACCTGCCAGTACATCAGCCGTCGGGTGGTCAGGTAGTTCTCCAGCGAATAGATACCTTTCTGATCCACCACCAGCGTGTCGTTCACCACGTTCAGCATCTTGATGATACGTGCCGAACCGATGTTTCCTTCCGTCACTCCCGTGTAGAAAGAGTCTCGGCGCAGGTAGTCCAGACGGTCCATATCCAGCTGGCTGGAGATGAGCTGGTGGAGGAAGTTCTTCGGATACAGGCCCTTGAAGATGCTGATGGCGAGATTCAGCTGACCGTTGAAGTGGTTGTTGATCTCCTCCATCATCAGCAGCGAGATGTCCTCGTGCGAGATGCCGTGAATCAGTGTGTTCTCCAGCACGTGCGAGAAGGGCCCGTGCCCGATGTCGTGCATCAGGATGGCGGCCTGCACCGCTTCGGCCTCGGTGTCGAAGATGAAGATGCCCTTCTGCTGCAGCGACAGCACCGCCTCACCCATCAGGTGGAAGGCGCCTAAGGAATGCTGGAAGCGCGTGTGTCGGGCACCGGGGTAGACCACTGATGCGAGGCCCAGCTGGTTGATCCTGTTCAGGCGTTGGAACAGCGGATGCTCCACAATACCATAGAGCAGTCCGCGAGGTATCTTGATAAACCCGAATACGGGGTCGTTGATGATCTTGGCATCTTTCATGGCTGCAAAATTACGAAAATAACCGCATATTTCGCAGAATCCTCAGAAAAAAGTTTAAATAATCTGTATAATCTTTGGAGTCTGCGGTTTCTTTTTTGTACCTTTGCACCATCTTTCACATTAAAATAGAATCATTATGTGGCGTAACTTTCTTGTCATCTTGCTTTTTCACCTTTTCACGTTTTCGGCCGTCTCAGCCCAGAAGGGCAACCTCCAGATGGGCGACTACGGTTACCTCTTTTGTCACATGAACGACCGGGGACGCGCCTGGACGGCTTATGCCCTGAGTCGCGACGGGTTCCACTACCACGATATCCACAATGGCGACTCCATATTCAGCGATGCCGAGCACGCCCGTATCGAGGGAGCCACGCGTGATGCCTATATCTGCCGGAAGCACGACGGCACGGGCTACCTCATGGTCTGCACCGATATGAACGTAGGAGCCCGTGAGCGACTTGGTAAAGCGGCCACGTGGGATAACTACGGCATCGACCTCCTGACCAGCGACGACCTCATCCATTGGCAGTCTGTCACCTTCGACTATCGCAAGGGCACCGCCATCTTCTCCGATCCTGAGGCAGAGAGCGTCTATCAAGACTGGAGCACCGTCAACCGCGTGTGGGCCCCGCAGATCATGTGGGATGCCGATTACCTATGGCCCGACGGCCGGAAAGGTGGCTATATGGTCTACTATTCGATGTGGAACAGGGCTGAGGAAGCCTACGACCGTATGTACTACTCCTATGCCGACGAGACCTTCACCACCCTCACACAGCCCCGTCTGCTCTTCGACTGGGGCTATGCCACCATCGATGCCGACATCAACTGGGTGGAGGCCGACGGACTCTGGCACATGATGATCAAGAAGGAAGGCGGTCAGCCCGGACTCTTCACCGCCACAGCCCCGTCGCTCACCGGACCTTGGGGAGAGCCTGTCGAGGACGACTACGTGAACTTCGAGGGCAACAAGAAGTGCGAGGGTGTCTCTGCCTTCCAGCTGGCGGGCGAAGCCACCTGGGTCATCGGCTATATCGAGTATTCCTCCAATCCGAAGAACTACCGCCTCTGCCTGGCCGACGACCACATGCGCAACTTCCATTCCCCCCGCAACATCGAAGGCGTGGAACGTCCCCAGCACGGTTCTTTCCTGCGTCTGACGAAAGAGGAATACGACCGCCTGGAAGCGTGGTGAATAGAACTTAGGAGTTGCTTTGTTGTATACTGAGCGGATAAATATGCATAAACACACATAATCATGTTAAAATGCCATAAAATACTGCATGTACATGAACAAAATTACGAAAAAATGAGTATATTTGCAAAGACGACGAACGTTTAATAGCTAATTTAAGGAGGATTGCTTATGTCAACTAAGAACGAGACCAAAGAAAACAAGAAGAGTGCCGAAACAAAAAGCGGCACAAGTTCATTATCAGGTTCCATGCCGTCTATATGGTATACATAATATACCCATAAGCCGCTTGGTATCCTTCGCTCAAATATAGCTGGCCACATGTGACCAGCTTTTTTCTTTGGAGCCACGATGTACAGAACGGTGGCATCTTACTGTCGTTCTGATGCCTTCTTCGGGTCGTGGAAGGCATCCTTTACAAGGTAAGAAGGCATCCCTGATAGGGGTAAAGCCCTAACCTGGCAGGGAGTTAACCCTACCTTTTCAACCGTTCGCCTACACTCAAACAACCGTTTGCCTATACTCAAACGGTCGTTCGCCTATACTCAAATGCGGGAGCACCATTTTGGAATGGGTGTAGAGTGGGTGTAGAGTGGGTGCACACTTTTTGCGAAGTGTGCACCCCAAAATAGCTCTGATAATCAGACGATTAACCTAAAAAGGTGTAGGGGGGCATACTTTAACCAGTTTTTGCGCAATATGTATGAGTTGTTTGTCATCAAGGAAAGTTTGCTTTAACTTTTCAAGGGCTCTGCAGAGCTGGTCTGGGCAGGAAGTGCCTTTTGTGCCAAAAACAGGATAATTTGTGACTGTCACATTGTGTATCCTGACCCCTCTATGTTCCTAGTCTATTCCTTACCATTTTAAGAGGGAATAATCTATGTCCCATATAATGTAAATGACGATAACAATGATAGATGGAATCATTAGATGAACAGATCTTTTAATACTATCCTTTATTGTATCCTTTTCGTACAAAAGATATAATAGCAAACTTAAACACGCGAAATGGAGTATTAAAACTACAATTACACCAATAATATGCCCCCTTACCCATTCATTATAATGTTCTATATAAAAGTCATAACCCAAAAGAGAAAAATTCCAAACCAAAACACATGAAAGCACCTGAAATACAAATAGCAAGAATAAACCTAAACATTTTAGTAACTTCTTCATATACGTTGAATAATTCATTTTAAATCAATCAAAGCCCTCATGGTCTAATGACCAAATGACATTGGTTGTTGAAATGGGAGCAGAAAAGGACTTTCCATCATACCGATAAACGATGAATCGTGGATCAAAAACTAAATCAAAATTTGCCCATCCCTGACTTCCATTGCTATATAAATCTTTTGGAAATTTAAGATATTGGAATTCCTTAATATTTCCTGTGGGATGCATGATGTCGGAGAAGCATTCTCCTAAATCTGTCAAATCATCTATGTCAGATAATAATACAACCTCTGTCAATGTTGTTTTGTTATATCCTACTATACGTTTATTTTCCCTGAAGATATATTTATATATTGCATCATATTTTTCTAGGCACACAAAGCTAAACAATAGATTGTTGGGGCATCCGGATAATTCCAAGATTAATACTTTTCCATTGTCATCACTCAGATTGTTTTTTGATAAAGAATTCAGATACAACACAGCTACAGAATTAACGATTGAGTCCAATTGATGGTTATCAAAAACAAACTCTTCTAATATAAACCCACTATTATCATTCTTTTCTGCATTGCAGCCATAAAGACACAGAAGCAATAATATAAGAATAAAAAATTCTTTAATCTTTAAATCCATTATCATCATAGCTCTATATTTTATTATGTATATGTCATAAACTCTCATTATCTTTTTCTCATTTTTCTGTTTTGACCTTTACTAAAAAGAGAGTGTCAAGAGGTGTTCCTTTATGATAATCCACAACCCTGACTAATATTGTATCTTTGGGATCACATCTCGTTGTAAGTTCAAATTGACAGATGCCTCGACATCTGATTCCGCCGTAAAATCTTTCAAGTTCCCATTTCTTTTCAAATCCTCTTTCTTTTATTTCTTCTGCATTTTCTACCATTAGATATAGATTTGAAATGCTATCATTATATTTGTAGAATCGGCTGAATTCGGATTTGTACCAATGACGTTTTTCAGCAAATATTTCTTTTGCTTTTATACCATATTTGTTATATGGGACTGAATCTAATATTTTATATTGACAGATGAAGGCTTTGTCATCTATAGATTCTTGCATTGTGATACTATCTTTCCATAAGTCCTTATGGAAATACGGTGGAATATCAATCCCCATGAGATACGTGACGGACATTACTATTGTTGTTAATGCCACCAAATAACCTAATAGTCTGAACTTCTTTTTAAACAGAAAAACGATACATGTTATTGCTATGGCGCACAATATGGTAAGAGAGATCAGTAGTGCAAAAAAGTAGTGAATCACGTCAAACCACTCTGCTGCAGCCAAAGCTACCAGCACCAGTATTTCATTCCTAATTGTTTTCATTTTCTATTCGTTTTTATTACAAATCCTGAATTCTGAGATTTTATGTTGTTATAAATATACGTGGCAGACTTACCCGAACTGTAAGCAATATTTGTCGGCAAATTTAATAAATTATAGCTAATTGACGAAATGTTTTTATTCAAATCTTTCGTCATATTGCCATTTTTGTCGTAAGTGTACTCGCCAGACATATTAATTGGGTCGTCCATAATTCTTTTTATAATTGTTTTCTTTCCATATTCTTTTCTGGTTATAGGAATTTCGGGTCACAAATGGGGCACTTCTGTGCCAGTCACAAAATATCCTCGTGTGACACTCAATACAGATAGAACATCCGCTCCATCATCTGCCACTTCTCGTCGCTTGTGGCACCTTCCTTGCATTGCTGGAACATCGCCATGTAGTCCTCCCACTCCTGTTGGCGGGGAAGGGTGGCAAGGCGAGACATCGCCGAGTCCCAATCGAAGTCGAGAGGTGTCTCGACGATCATCACCAGTCGGGTGCCGAGGATGAAGATCTGCATGTCCAGTATACCCACCTCCCTAATGCCGTCGCGTATCTCCTGCCACGACTCCTCCTTGCTGTGTCTGCGGCGATACTCGGCTATCAGCGCCGGATCGTCCTTAAGGTCCATCGTCTGCACATAGCGCTTCACCGCCTGCCCGTACTCCTTTACACTGTATCCTTCCATAATCTTACAAATCTGATCTCATTTTATAAGATACTTTTTCCCATTGCGAATATATATGTTTGATTACTCGATATTCAGACGGCGGTTCTTGGGATATTTCACTTTGTATTGCAGAATCAGTTCACGCTGTTCGCCGGGCTGGAGCTGCAGGGGCCACTTGATGATGCCGGTCTGATTGTCAAACTGGCCGTCACTCAGTTCTTCCATGCTTACCTCGATATTGGTGTTACGCGAGATGGGGGCCTGATCGAATACGGTGATGTTGACACTCTCCTGGCGATTGTTCTTCACGGTGATGCGCCACTTCATCGTCTGTTCCTGATTGCTACCGAAGAAACGACGCGTGGAACTCTCGCTGACCTTGATGCGCTGTACACGGATGCTCTGGTCGCGACCCATCGAGAAGTGGAGCGTGTCGCTGCTGACGTTAGGATCGAGAATGCTCTTGCCCACAAACGAATTATCGAAGTAGACGTTGGCCTCGCCCTCCATCAGGTTGAGTTTCTGCCAGCCGGTGGCATCGGCCACCAGGAACGACTCCTTGTCAATCTTGGGGATGCCGCGATACTCGTAGGACGCAGGCAGCTGATGACGGGCGATCTCGGTTGTCGTCGTCTTGCCGCCATCGGGTAGTGTCAGCAGCTGCTTGATGTCGAACTCATAGCCGAACTGTGCTTGCTGCTGACTGACGGCAATCACTTCGCTCTCCTTCATTTCTTCTTCCACTTCCATAGGAATTGCATCTGCCATCGCTACGGACTCTTTCGCTCTCATGACGACGGGTTTGGAATTGCGTCCCTTTTTTGAGCCATAACCCACAACTGCAACTTCCTGAAGTGCGGACTGGTCTTCCTGCAGGCGTATGTTGAGCGTAGAACCGGGATCTGCGGTACGTGTCTGGCTGAGATAACCTATATAGGAGAACGTCAGCTGGCGGCTGTTTTGCGGCAGGACGATGGAATAATGACCGTCCACATCGGTAACGGTACCAAGATTAGTGCCCTTCACCCTCACAGTCGCTCCAATCAACGGATTACCGTCGTCGGCCGATACGATCTTTCCACTAACAACGTTGCTGGCGTCAGAGTCGATATTATAAGAGGGAGCCGCCAGACCATAGTCCAGCCAATATGTCCGAAGCTGTGGCGCAACATTGGAACGGTTGGGATTGGCCGACGAGAGTGTTACGGGAACGTTCTTCCACTCTTCTCCGGTGTTCTGATAGATATTGGCCTTGTAAGACAGCTGCAAGGGCTCCTTGATGCTGTTGGAACGTATGTCGTAGCTGGGGAACCAACCGGCATTCGTCACATAATAGGTGATGTCGAAGTCGGCGCGGCCGGCCTGTTTGGCGTCCAGCTTCACATCAATCTCCGTGACGTTCTTCAGCTTCAGCTTGGCTATCGAGTCGCGTATGTCTTGCCTACGCTTCAGTTCATCATTCAGGGTCTGCAACTGCTCTTCCAGCTCCTGACTGCGTTTCTTCACCGAAAGCACCTGTTGGGCATAGTAGGCATTCAGCTCCTTGATGTTCGCCAATGGTGTGGCCACTGTCCGGCCTGCCACCGAGCAGTTGGTCTTAACCAGTTCCAACTGTGCGGCCAGCATCTCCTGCTCGTCCTTGGTCTGCTGGATACGACGCTCCACAGCCTTTACATCATCCTCGGCGGCATGCAGTCTCTTGATCTGTGCAGCCGAGTCGGGATGGGCCGTCCGCTCGCTGACGCCTAATATCGTGAGATGACCCTTGGCCTTTACCTGCAGGCTCTTTTTGTCCATATATGGAGAAAAGCCGGTAAAGGTCACGACTTGTTCGCCTGGCACCAGGGTTACACTCTTGGAACGCTCCACCTGAGCACCATTGGTAAACACCGTCACTTTGTTGATCGAAGCCGTCTGCTTCTCAACAGCCTCACTCACCATTGCCGCCATCAGGCAAATGGCAATCATCATTTTACGCTTAATATTCATAGGTATACTATAGTTGGTTTTCTTTCTGTGACAAATATCGATGCAAAGATACGAGTATTGCTTGAAACAACCAAGCAAAACGGTCATATTTTTTTCTGATATATTTGGATTTCTCAATTATTCTACGTAATTTTGCAGACGATTTTATAAAGATTTTTATACAGTATGAAGACAACAGCGGTGCCTTCCTCTACGCCGATGATGACGTTGAGTGCTAGAAATTTGCTGAAGTTTATGGTACACTACTGGCTGTGGTTCTTGCTGTCGGTAGTGATATGTCTATGTGCTTCCATGCTGTATGTATGGTATACCACACCTGTTTACAAGCTCTCTGGAAGGATGCTGATCCTGCAGGCTGACAATGTCAATGGCAGAGGCTCCTCAAACATGTTCAGGTATGTCAATAATATCGGTTCCGTCTCAAGAACTGCCGGTGTAGAGAATGAGGTGGAGAGGCTGTGGTCGAGCATGCTGATGCGCGACGTGGTGAAAAGCCTGAAACTCTATACGGACTACCGGGTGAAGGGGTGGCCTAAGAACCGTGTGGTGTATGCCACACAGCCCGTCACCGTGGACCTCGACCCGCTACACCTGGACAGTATCGATAAAATGGTCTTCGATGAATATTGTACCATCAACATGAAGATGAAGCGAAAGGGCGATAGCGACACGATACTCGTTATGGGCATCCTCATGAGTGAAGATGAGATGGTATGGGGCTTTAACCGTCGGATCAACAGTCTGCCGTACAAGATCGATACGCCGTTCGGTACACTGACTTTCACCAAGAACCCGCAGGGAGAAGAGTTGAAGGCCGGGCAAGAATGGTCGATCACCATCCAGCCGCCATACGACAAGGCGCTGGAATATCTGGGACGCCTGGGCGTGAATCAGAGAAAGGAGGATCAGAACAGCGACCGCTGGCTCTTCCGCTATTACTATAAGATGTCGGACATAGTCAGTGTGACTTTCGTCGACAGGGATATCAGAAGGGGAATGGATGTGCTGCGGCAGCTGGCAGTAAGCTATAACAGGCTGGCTAATGAGGAAAAGAATGAAGTGGCCCGGCGCACGGAGGCGTTTATCAATGAGCGTATCGCCAGCCTGAGCGAGGAGCTGAACCTGAAAGACGATTCCATTGAGCAGATTAAGCGGGAGGGGGGGCTGACGGATATCACCGATGCTGCCAAGTCGGTGGTTCAGGCCGACAAGCTGGGCATGAAAATGACGGAGGCAGGCGCACAGAGGATGATGATCGACTATCTGGAAGAATATGTCAGAAATCCAAAGAACAAGTACGAGATCATCCCTTCGATCTTCGGATTGGACAACAAGGTGTCAGAGAACATGATCGGACAGTACAACGAGATTGTACAGGAGCGCAAATGGAGGCTGCAGTCTGCATCGGAAGAGTCGCCGGAAGTGAAAAGACTCGAAATTGTGGCCGAAGAGATGAGAGCCGCCATCAGGAAGGCTCTGCAACAGGCCAGGCACGCATCGGAAATCGAACAGCGGGGACTGGGCTTGCAGTACGCTACCTTCAGGGAGAAGGTGGACGTCACACCTGTGGCCGAGAAGGCACTGGCGGACGTGGGACGTCAGCAGGCGATCAAGGACCGTCTGTTCAGGCTCCTCTTACAGAAACGCGAAGAGAACAGCATCACGCTGACTTCTAACTCTAATCACGGCCGGCTTATCGATGAGCCGATGCTTTCAGGCAGGGTAAGGCCTAATCGGTGGAAGGCTTACGGAATCGCACTGGGGGTCGGGATTGCAGTACCTTACGCTATCCTGTTCCTGTTGGGACTGTTGCGCTGGCGGATAAGAGACCGCAAGGAACTGGAGAAGATGACGGAACGGCCAATTGTTGCCGAACTGCCGATGATAGGGGATCATGTCAAAGGCGATGCGGGCATCGTGGTACGGTTTGGTGTCAACGAACCCGTCACCGAGACCTTCCGGCTCCTGAGGACCAATGTGCTGTTCATGTTGAAAGGGGAGGGGAATGCCATCCTCATCACGTCGTCCACATCCGGAGAGGGAAAGACCTTCTGCGCCGCAAACCTCGCCATGAGCTTCGCGCTTCTGGAAAAGAGGGTAATCCTCTGTGGAATGGACATCCGCCGGCCGGCGCTCGGCAAACTGTTTGAACACACCGACAGAAACATGGGATTGTCGGTGCTGTTGGGGATGGATCACGTGACGGAAACGGATGTCAACCGACATGTCCAGCCGTCGGGCATTGACCCGCACCTGGATCTGTTGCAGGCCGGACCGGTACCGCCAAATCCAGCGGAACTCTTGTCGCGGGACGTTTTCGGGCAGGTGGTCGACATCTTGAAGAAGGAATATGACTACGTGATATTCGACACTGCACCCGTGGGCCTTGTGACAGACACGCTGACCATTGGCCGACAGGCGGATGTCACCATCTTCGTATGCCGCGCGGGTTACACGCCGAGATATGCCATCGCCCAGCTAAACAATCTCGCCGAAGAAGACAAACTGCCGAATACTTGCTTCGTACTCAACGGACAGTATGAATAAAAAAATCCGTCAGCATCCCAGGATGCTGACGGTGTGTAATGTAGCGGTGAGACTATTTCGCTGACTCAGTCGTGATGAGGTCTACGGAGCGCTTCAGGAAGCGGTCGAGGGCCTCACCCTTCAACATACCGTTCTGGAGCAGGGCCAGGTCGATGAGCTGGTGGACAATCGAGTTGCCCTTCGCATAGTCGGCGATAACGGCAGTCTTCTTGTCCTTCTCTGCCTGGACAGCTTTCTCAGCCTCGGCCTTCTGGTCTTTCTCTTCCTGTGTGATCTCGTCCCACTTCTTCTTGTCCTGTGCGGCGCGGATGGCGGCAAGACGAGCCTCCTGACCCTTCAGTTCTGCCTCGATGGGCTTTAGGGCTTCCTCGGTGGCAGACTTGCTCTCGGCGAGCACTTTCTTCACCAGCGGATGATCCGAATTGAGCACGAGGTTGAAGGAGTCGGGCATCTGTCCGTAGAAGCCCATACCGGCCTGGAACTTGCTCATGTCCTTCATACGGCGCATGTATTCATTCTGCGTGATGACCACAGGACGGGCCTCGCTGCCGAGGGCATCAACCTGTACCATAAACTCGGCCTTGTCGATCTTTGGCAGCTGTGTGCGGAAGACGGCTGACAAATTGTCACTCTCTGACTCCGAGAGGTCTGACTTCTTCTTGTCTTCCTTCACGATCAGACGGTCGATGATGTCAGAATCGACACGGGTGAAACGGCTCTTCTCGAACTTCTGTTCCAGCGTCTGGATGGTCGGCACGTCGAGCTGGCCGTCGAGCAGTAGCACGGAGTAGCCCTTGTCCTGGGCGCCCTTGATGTAGGAGTACTGCTCCTCCTTGTCGGTGGCATAGAGGTAGACGAGCATGTCGTCCTTGTCCTTCTGGTTGGCCTCAATGAGTTTGCGGTACTCGTCGAAGGTGAAATACTTGCCTTCTGTATCCTTGAAGAGCGAGAAGTCCTTGGCACGATCGTAGAAGTCGGGCTCGGAGAGGATGCCGTAGTTGATGAAGAGTTTCAGGTCGTCCCATTTCTCCTCATACTCTTTGCGGTTCTCCTTGAAGATGGCGTTCAGACGGTCGGCTACTTTCTTGGTGATGTAAGTGGAGATCTTCTTTACCTCGCGGTCACTCTGCAGATAGCTGCGGCTGACGTTCAGGGGGATGTCGGGCGAGTCGATGACACCATGGAGCAGCGTCAGGAACTCAGGCACGATGCCTTCCACCTGGTCGGTGACGAACACCTGGTTGCAGTAGAGCTGGATCTTGTTGCGCTGCAGCTCGATGTTCGACTTGATCTTCGGGAAGTAGAGGATACCCGTGAGGTTGAAGGGGTAGTCGACGTTGAGGTGGATCCAGAACAGGGGCTCGTCACTCATGGGGTAGAGGGTACGGTAGAACGACTTGTAGTCCTCGTCCTTCAATGTTGACGGGGTCTTCGTCCAAAGGGGCTCTACATTGTTGATGACGTTGTCCTCGGCGGTGTCGACCATCTTCTTCTCGTCGCTCGACCATTCTTGCTTCTTACCGAAGGCGACGGGTACGGCCATGAACTTGCAGTACTTCTGAAGCAGGCCTTCGAGCTTGCTCTTTTCGAGGAATTCCTTCGAGTCGTCATCGATGTAAAGGATGATATCGGAACCGTGGTCGGCGCGCTCGGCATCGTCGATCTCGTAGGCGGGAGAGCCGTCGCACGACCATTTCACGGCCTTAGAACCTTCCTTATAGCTTTTTGTGATGATCTCCACTTTCTTCGACACCATGAACGAGGAGTAGAAGCCGAGGCCGAAGTGGCCGATGATATTGTTGGCATTGTCCTTGTACTTCTCGAGGAAGTCGGTGACGCCGGAGAAGGCAATCTGGTTGATGTACTTGTCGATTTCCTCCTCGGTCATGCCGATACCGTGGTCGGAGATAGTGATGGTGCCCTTGTCGGCATCGAAGTTGACGCGGACGGTCAGGTCGCCCAGCTCGTCGTTGTACTCACCGCTGGCGGCGAGGGTCTTCATTTTCTGTGTGGCATCGACGGCATTGGATACCATCTCGCGGAGGAAAATCTCATGGTCGCTGTAGAGAAACTTTTTGATGACGGGGAAAATGTTCTCGGTTGTAACCCCGATGTTACCTTTTTGCATAACTGTATACTATAATTGATTATTTTTTTGCAATGTTCCTGCAAAAAGCGTGCCAGAGTAATGTTTTCTTTTGCAGGGCAAGCCCTGCATCCTCCATCAACCCCAACCCCTTCTTCGTAAGAAGGGGCTTCGAACCACTCCTTAAATTCCTCGCCAATCGTTGGCAAGGAACTTAACCAGGAAGTCGCAGAAACCGACGACTTCCTGACTGTTTTGGTATCGCGGGACACGCGATATCTTTTTTATCGGCTGGCGCACAGACACTTTGACGTGATTTTTCTTGGCTGGCATTAGATCCAGTTCTGCCTCAATGTGAGCCCCTTTCCAAGGGGCGGCGATAGCGGGGATGTAGGAAAAAGATGGCGAACCCCGAAGGGGCGAAAGCTTGAGAGCCATACCAAAACTTTGATGAAGGGCGGTTTCTGCCCGTAATCAATTACATCCTCTTGCCAACGATTGGCGAGAGGCTTGGAGAGTGGTTCGAGATCCTCCTTAGGACAAGGAGGATGAGGTGGTTGTGACCACGCAGGGCTTGCCTTGCAAAAAAGGTTGGGATTTTGGCAAATAAAAATCCCTCCGAGGGAAACTCGGAGGGACTATTTATAGGATAGAGGAAGTATATTACTTCTTTTTCTTGGTCTCACCTTCCTCAAGCTGAGCTTTCAGCTGAGCCAGAGCGTCGATGTCACCCAGCGTGGTGCTGGCGGCAACGTTCTCAATCTTCGGAGACTCGTCCTTTTTGGCAGCACGAACCTTCTTGGCTGCGGCCTTCTTCTCCTCACGGGCGGGATCCTCGAAGGTGCGGCTGTGAGAGAGGATGATGCGCTTACTGTCCTTATTGAACTCAATCACCTTGAAAGGCAGAGTCTCGCCGGCAACAGCCTGACTGCCGTCTTCCTTCACCAGGTGCTTCGGTGTAGCGAAGCCTTCAACGTTCTCCTCGAGAGAAACCACTGCGCCCTTCTCGAGCAGTTCAGCGATCTTACCATCGTGGATGGTGCCAACGGCATACTTCTCCTCGAAAGCATCCCAAGGATTGTCCTCCAGCTGCTTGTGGCCGAGAGAGAGACGACGGTTCTCCTTGTCGATGTCGAGCACGATCACCTCGATGGGCTCGCCAACCTTGGTGAACTCTGAGGGGTGCTTCACCTTCTTGGTCCAAGAGAGGTCGCTGATGTGGATCAGTCCGTCGACACCTTCCTCGAGCTCTACGAACACACCGAAGTTGGTGAAGTTGCGAACCTTGGCGTTGTGCTTAGAGCCGACAGGATACTTGGCCTCGATAGCCTCCCAGGGATCCTCGCGCAGCTGCTTGATGCCGAGAGACATCTTGCGCTCGTCGCGGTCGAGGGTCAGGATGACAGCCTCTACCTCGTCGCCAACCTTCAGGAAGTCCTGAGCTGAACGGAGGTGCTGGCTCCAAGACATCTCGCTGACGTGGATGAGTCCCTCCACACCGGGCTGGATCTCAACGAATGCACCGTAGTCGGCGATGACAACCACCTTACCCTTCACGTGGTCACCCACCTTCAGGTTCTGATCCAGAGCATCCCAAGGATGCGGGCTGAGCTGCTTCAGACCGAGGGCGATGCGACGCTTCTCGTCGTCGAAGTCGAGGATGACAACGTTGATCTTCTGGTCGAGTTCCACCACCTTGTGGGGATCGTCGACGCGGCCCCAAGAGAGGTCGGTGATGTGGATCAGTCCGTCAACACCACCAAGGTCTACGAACACGCCGTAGTTGGTGATATTCTTGACAACACCCTCGAGGATCTGGCCCTTCTCGAGCTTGCCGATAATCTCCTTCTTCTGTGCCTCCAGCTCCTGCTCAATGAGGGCCTTGTGAGAGACAACCACGTTGCGGAACTCCTGGTTGATCTTGACAACCTTGAACTCCATAGTCTTGCCTACGAACTGATCGTAGTCGCGTATGGGATGAACGTCGATCTGCGAGCCGGGGAGGAAAGCCTCGATACCGAACACGTCGACAATCATACCGCCCTTCGTGCGGCACTTGATGAAGCCCTGGATGATAGCATCCTGCTCGAGAGCCTCGTTGACATCGTCCCAAGACTTGCTCAGGCGAGCCTTCTTGTGAGAGAGGATCAGCTGACCCTTCTTGTCCTCAGCGCTCTCAACATACACTTCCACCTTGTCACCAATCTTCAGGTCGGGGTTGTAGCGGAACTCAGAGGCGGGGATGATACCGTCGCTCTTGTAGCCGATGTTGACCACCACCTCCTTTTTGTCGACGGAGGTCACGGTTCCTTCCACCACCTGGTGGTCGGCCACTTTGTTAAGGGTTTCGTCGTACGCCTTGTCAAGTTCCTCACGGCTGACACCGGCGGTCGTGCCATTCTCGAACTCGTCCCAGTTGAAGTCGTCGAGCGGCTTTACGTTCTTTGTTAATTCTGACATTTTTGATGCCCCCTTTCTCAGGGGGTAGGGGCCTGAACAGACGTTTATCAGACCATATTCTAAGTGGTTAATAATAATAGGAGTCAGCGCCTGTTCCGGCTCCCATTGCCCCTTCTGGAGCGCAAAGCGGCTGCAAAGGTACTTATTTTCTTTGAACTTTGAGCTTTGAGCTTTAAACTTTATGATTACTTTTATATATTATTAACAAAAAAAGAAGCGGCTCTCATTAGAGTCCGCCTCTTTCTCTTATCTTTTCCTTATGAACTCCACAATTTGTCTTTATATCATATCATAAAGCTCAAAGTTCAAAGCTCAAAGTTCAAAGTCTTACACGATTCCCTGAGCCATCATAGCGTTGGCAACCTTCATGAAGCCGGCCACGTTAGCACCTTTCACGTAGTTGATGTAACCATCAGCCTGCGTACCGTACTTCACACAGTTCTCGTGGATGTCGTTCATGATGCGCTTCAGATAATCGTCAACCTCCTTAGCAGTCCAGCTCAGACGCTCAGAGTTTTGGCTCATCTCAAGACCAGATACAGACACACCACCGGCGTTAGAGGCCTTACCAGGAGCATAGAGGATCTTGGCATCCTGGAAGATCTTGATAGCCTCGGGCAGTGAAGGCATGTTGGCACCCTCAGCAACAGCGATCACACCGTTGTCGATCAGAGCCTGAGCCTGCTCACCGTTGATCTCGTTCTGTGTAGCGCAAGGCAGAGCGATGTCGGCCTTCTCGTGCCAAGGACGCTCACCAGCGTGATATACAGCATTGGGATACTCCTCGGCATACTCCTTGATACGTCCGCGCTCAACGTTCTTCAGCTCCTTCACATACTCGAGCTTCTCCTGTGTGATGCCATCGGGATCGTAGATGTAACCGTCTGAGTCAGAGAGGGTCATGGGGATAGCACCGAGCTGGATGCACTTCTCAGTAGCATACTGAGCCACGTTACCAGAACCAGAGATCAGCACCTTCTTGCCCTTCAGGTCGATACCGCGGGTAGCGAGCATCGAGGTCAGGAAGTATACACAACCGTAACCAGTAGCCTCAGGACGGATCAGTGAACCACCGAAGGAAAGACCCTTACCGGTGAGCACACCCTGGAACTGGTGAGTGAGCTTCTTGTACTGTCCGAAGAGATAGCCAACCTCGCGGCCACCAACACCGATGTCGCCAGCGGGAACATCCTCATCGGGACCGATGACGCGATAGAGCTCATTCATGAAGGCCTGGCAGAAACGCATCACCTCAGCGTCGCTCTTGCCACGGGGAGAGAAGTCGGAACCACCCTTTGCACCACCCATAGGCAGTGTGGTCAGAGAATTCTTGAAGGTCTGCTCGAATGCAAGGAACTTCAGGATACCCAGATTCACGCTCTTATGATAACGAAGACCGCCTTTGTACGGGCCAATGGCGTTGTTGTGCTGGATGCGATAACCCATGTTGGTCTGAACCTTGCCCTGGTCGTCAACCCAGGTGATGCGGAACTCACACACTCTGTCAGGGATGCACAGACGCTCGATCAGGTTGGCCTTCTCAAACTCAGGGTGCTTGTTGTACTCTTCTTCGATGGTGGGAAGAACTTGACTGACGGCCTGGATGTACTCCGGCTCGTTGGGGAAGCGCTGCTTCAGCTGCTCTACAACTTGTGCTGCATTCATAATTTTTTGTTTCTTTTTTGGTTGTTATAATGATAAAAATTCGTTTGCAGGTTGAATTCGGTTGCAAAATTACATCAAAAAATTGAAATAACAAACATTTTATCAATTTTTTCCTTGAATTACTGTCTTTTTGCTACTTAATTGATATAAATCAAGGCAAAAGGTCAGTTGGAGTGTCTCAAAGGGGATGCGTTGCTTCTTGAAAAATATAATCCGAGAAATTTTGTATTTAGTTCGATTTTTACTATCTTTGTCGCCTGAAACATCATATATAATATAAATAGGTATGAAGGACTTTAATTTCTACGCCCCGACGCGTGTGGTGTTCGGACGCGAGGCTGAGGAGAATCTCCCTCAGTTGATTCAGCAGTATGGTGGTGGACGGGTGCTTGTTCACTATGGTGGTGGTAGTGCCAAAAGGTCGGGGCTGCTCGACAAGGTGTTCGGGATGCTCACTGGAGCCGCTATCCAATATGTGGAGTTGGGTGGGGTAGTGCCTAACCCGTTGCTGTCGAAAGTGCGGGAGGGAATAGACCTCTGCCGGAAGGAAAACGTCAACTTCATCCTGGCCATAGGCGGTGGAAGCGTGATCGACTCGGCGAAGGCCATCGGCTACGGTGTGGGCTATTCTGGCGACGTATGGGATTTCTGGGATGGTAAGGCAGTGCCGCAGACGTGTCTGCCGATAGGTGTGATGCTGACTATTCCCGCCGCGGGAAGTGAGATGTCGTCGAGCTGTGTGATTACTAACGATGAGGGTATGTTGAAGCGTGGCGTGAACAGCGACCTCTGCCGCTGTAAGTTCGCCATCATGAATCCTGAGCGCACCTATACTTTGCCTCCATACCAGACGGCCGCAGGAGCTACCGATATTATGATGCACACGATGGAACGCTACTTCTCTAAATACGAGGACGCTCTGCTGACTGACGCTATTGCAGAGGCACTTCTCAGGACGGTAAAGGATGCTGTGCCTGAGGTGCTGAAGAATCCAGAGGACTACCGGCACCGTGCTGCCATCATGTGGGCCAGCTCGCTGTCGCATAACGATCTGACGGAGTGTGGAACGGAGAAGGACTTTGCCTGTCATAAACTAGAGCACGAGCTGAGCGGACTCTTCGGCGTGACACATGGTGCAGGATTGGCTGCCATTTGGGGATCATGGGCGCGCTATGTGATGGATAAGCACCTGAACCGCTTCGTGCAGTTTGCCGTGAACGTGATGGGCGTAACGAACGACTTCACAGATCCTCGTGCCACAGCCCTGAAGGGAATCGAGGCCATCGAATGTTTCTTCCGAGCCATCGGTATGCCTGTGAGCATCCCAGAGTTGATAGGCCGTGAGGCTACCGACGAGGAGATCGACGAGATGGTGCGCAAGTGCAGTCGCGACGGTAAAATGAAGATTGGCGCGATGGAAGTGCTGATTCCCGTAGATATGCTGAAGATTTATCGTATGGCAAACAAGCATTAAGCTGACTGTGTAATAATGTGAAAATGTAAGCCCGTTGCGTAAAAAAGTGACGAATTATTTGTTTGTTACAAAAGAAATGCTTACTTTTGCAGCCGAAATCAAATAATTGAGTACAAAATGAAGAGTATGATTCTACTTAATGGCCTTATTATTATTCGACTGCAGGGTGTGGTCGGAAGTGATTAGGTGCTAGTAGATTTCATTAATAACTGAACATAGAAAATTGAAAATGATAACGAGCCTTTCTCACTTCCAAGTGTGAAAGGCTTTTTGTTTAAGACACAGTAATAGATTAACAAAATAAAAATGAACGACAGACTTTACATTTTCGACACGACGCTGAGAGACGGGGAACAGGTGCCTGGATGTCAGTTGAACACTGTTGAGAAGATTCAGGTGGCAAAAGCCTTAGAGCAGTTAGGCGTGGACGTGATCGAAGCAGGATTCCCTATTTCAAGTCCTGGTGACTTTAACTCCGTGATTGAGATTTCAAAAGCCGTTACGTGGCCCGTGATTTGTGCGCTGACACGTGCTGTGGAGAAGGATATCGATGTGGCCTTCGAAGCATTGAAATATGCCAAGCACAAGCGTATCCACACGGGTATCGGCACCAGCGACGAGCACATCCTGTATAAATTCAACTCCACCCGTGAGGAGATTCTCGAAAGGGCAGTAGCTGCCACGAAGTATGCCAAACGCTTCATCGACGACGTGGAGTTCTATTGCGAGGATGCTGGCCGTACGGATAACGAGTATCTGGCTCAGGTTGTAGAGGCTGTTATCAAGGCCGGTGCTACGGTAGTAAACATTCCTGACACCACGGGCTACTGTTTGCCGCAGGAATACGCAGAGAAAATCAAGTACCTGAAAGAACATGTCGACGGTATAGACCGTGCTATTATCTCCACCCACTGTCATAACGACCTTGGTATGGCTACGGCCAACAGTTTGAGTGGCGTGATGGCAGGAGCCCGTCAGGTGGAGGTGACCGTTAACGGTATCGGAGAGCGTGCCGGCAATACCTCTTTAGAAGAGATTGCCATGATCCTGAAGTGCCACAAGGGACTGGATATTGATACGAATATCAACACCACGAAAATTTATCCCACGAGCCGTATGGTGTCGAGTCTGATGAACATGCCTATTCAACCCAATAAGGCTATTGTGGGTCGTAATGCCTTTGCCCATTCCTCTGGCATCCATCAGGATGGTGTGTTGAAGAACGTGCATACCTATGAGATTATCGACCCGAAGGACGTTGGTATCGATGACAACAGTATCGTCCTCACCGCTCGTAGCGGCCGAGCTGCATTGAAGCACCGTCTCCATGTAAACGGTGTAGACCTTGACGAGCATAAGCTTGACAAAATCTATGAGAAGTTCCTCCTGTTAGCAGACCAGAAGAAGGAGGTTAATGATGCCGATGTGCTGATGCTTGCTGGGGCAGACATGGCAGATGCTCATGCCGTAAAACTCGACTTCCTGCAGGTAACCACCGGCAAGGGCGTGAAGAGTGTTGCTTCTATCGGTCTTGATATCAGCGGTCAGAAATTCGAGGCAGCAGCAAGCGGAAACGGTCCTGTAGATGCCGCCATCAAGGCCCTAAAGAAGATTATCATGAAACAGATGACGCTGAAGGAGTTCACCATCCAAGCCATCTCGAAGGGCTCTGACGACGTGGGTAAGGTTCACATGCAGGTGGAGTACAACGGCTCACTATATTACGGCTTCGGCGCGAATACGGACATCGTGACGGCTTCCGTAGAGGCATATATTGACTGTATAAACAAATTTAAAAAGGAAGACGAATGAATACGTTATTTGACAAGATATGGGATAAGCACGTGGTGCAGCAGGTGGAAGATGGTCCCACACAGTTGTATATCGACCGTCTATACTGTCATGAGGTGACCTCGCCGCAGGCCTTCGAGGGTATGCGCGCCAGAGGACTGAAGTGCTTTCGTCCGGAGAAAATCTACTGTATGCCGGATCATAACACTCCTACTCACGATCAGGATAAACCCATCGAGGATCCCGTAAGTAAGAAACAGGTAGATATGCTGGCCAAGAATGCCTCCGATTTCGGACTGACACACTATGGCATGTTCTCGAAGGACAATGGTATCATCCACGTTGTGGGTCCTGAGAAAGGTCTCTCGTTGCCGGGAATGACTATTGTCTGTGGTGACTCACATACCTCCACCCACGGAGCAATGGGAGCCGTGGCCTTCGGTATCGGCACCTCAGAGGTGGAGATGGTAATGGCCTCACAGTGTATCCTGCAGCAGAAGCCGAAGTCGATGCGGATTTCCATCAACGGTAAGTTAGGAAAGGGAGTGACGGCAAAGGATGTGGCCCTCTACCTGATGGCCAAACTGACCACCAGCGGTGCTACAGGTTATTTTGTCGAGTATGCGGGTGATGTCATCAAAGCCTTGTCCATGGAAGGTCGCCTGACACTCTGTAACCTCTCCATAGAGATGGGTGCCAGAGGCGGATTCATAGCACCCGACGAGACCACATTTGAGTATATCAAAGGTCGAGAGTTTGCACCAAAGGGTGCGGAATGGGAGAAGGCTGTCAATAACTGGAGGACACTAAAGAGCGGCGATGATGCTGTGTTTGATAAGGAACTGATATTCAATGCTGAAGATATCGAACCGCGAATAACTTATGGAACTAATCCTGGTATGGGTATTGGCATTACTGAAGCGATACCAGTAAGGAGTCAGGAGTCAGGAAACAGGAGTCAGGAGAAAGCTCTCGATTATATGGGTTTCCAGCCTGGACAGAAACTTTTGGGTACGAAGGTGGACTATGTGTTCCTCGGTGCTTGTACCAATGGTCGTATTGAAGACTTCCGTGCCTTCGCTTCCATCGTGAAAGGTAAGAAGAAGGCACCAGATGTTGTAGCATGGCTCGTGCCCGGATCATGGGCCGTAGACCGTCAGATTCGTGAGGAGGGGCTCGACAAGGTGTTGGCAGATGCAGGCTTTGAGATCCGTCAGCCTGGGTGCTCTGCTTGTCTGGCTATGAATGATGATAAGATTCCCTCAGGGAAACTCAGCGTCTCTACCTCTAATCGCAACTTCGAGGGGCGTCAGGGACCCGGTGCCCGCACTATTCTGGCTTCGCCCCTCACTGCTGCAGCAGCTGCTGTTACTGGGGAGATAACAGATCCGAGAGAGTTGATGTAATTGTAGATTGAAAAATGAACATTGAAATGAAACAGAAATTCGATATCATCACAAGCACTTGTGTGCCACTGCCGTTAGAGAACGTGGACACCGACCAGATTATACCCGCCCGATTCCTAAAAGCCACAACTAGGGAGGAGAGTTTCTTTGGCGACAACCTGTTCCGTGACTGGCGCTACAACAGTGACGGCACACCCAACAAAGATTTCGTGCTCAACAATCCCCGTTATTCGGGCTGCATCCTTGTGGCAGGTAAAAACTTCGGCTCTGGATCGAGTCGTGAGCATGCCGCTTGGGCGATTGCTGGTTATGGTTTCCGAGTAGTTATCAGCTCGTTCTTTGCTGATATCCACAAAAACAATGAACTGAACAACTTCGTACTGCCCGTTCAGGTGAGCGAGCCGTTCCTCGCAGAACTATTCCAATCTATCCATAAAAATCCTGAGACGTTGGTGGAGGTGGATTTACCTAATCAGACGGTTACTAACAAAGCTACAGGCCATAGCGAGCATTTTGACATCAACGGCTACAAGAAACACTGCCTGATGAACGGCCTCGACGACATAGATTTCCTGGTGCATAACAAAGAAAAGACAGAACTATGGGAACAGATGAACAAGTAGGACAATATAAGCGTTTGCAGCCGTTTGTGGAGATTATGGACTCTACGTTGCGCGACGGAGAACAGACAAGTGGTGTCAGTTTCCTGCCGCACGAGAAACTCATCATCGCCCGTATGCTCCTCAACGATCTGGACGTAGACCGTATCGAGGTGGCCTCAGCACGGGTGTCGGAAGGTGAAAAGGAGGCTGTGGGTATGATCTGCCGCTTTGCGGAGAAGATCGACAAACTCAGTCAGGTTGAGGTGCTTGGATTTATCGACGGCGGTCAGAGCATAGACTGGATCAACTCCTGCGGCTGTAAGACCGTCAACCTGTTGGCGAAGGGTTCTCTGCGGCATTGTCAGGAACAGTTGAAGAAAACCCCCGAGGAACATTTTGAAGACATTACCCAGACGGTGAAATACGCCCGTAGTAAGGGAATGTCAGTAAACCTCTATCTGGAAGACTGGTCAAACGGCATGAAGGACTCGCCCTTCTATGTATATGAGATGATGGATGCCCTATGCGATATTGGCATCCGCCGCTTCATGCTCCCCGATACACTTGGCATTATGAATCCCCTGCAGTGTATCGAGTATTTCCGTAAGATGATGAAGCGATACCCTGACACTCACTTCGACTTTCATGCACACAACGACTATGACCTGGCCGTATCGAATTCCCTCGCTGCCGTGCTTAGCGGTGCAAAGGGTCTCCATGTGACGGTGAACGGCTTGGGTGAACGTTGTGGTAATGCGCCTTTGTCGAGTGTGCAGGTGATCCTGAAGGATCAGTTCAATGCCAAGACGAATATCCGCGAGGACAAGCTCAACGACATTTCCCGTCTGGTGGAGAGTTATAGCGGCATCGCCGTAGCCCCCAATCAGCCTATCATCGGTGACAACGTGTTTACACAAGTGGCAGGCGTTCATGCCGATGGCGATAAGAAAAACGGCCTCTATCAGAATGAACTTGTACCAGAACGTTTTGGCCGTCGCAGGGAGTACGACCTGGGCAAGAACAGCGGTAAGGCGAACATTATCAAGAACCTTGAAGAACTTGGTCTGGAACTGACGCCAGAGCAGACCCGTCGCGTCACCCAGCGCATCACCGAACTTGGTGACAAGAAGGAACGCGTGACACAGGACGACCTGCCCTTCATCGTCAGTGATGTACTGAAACATGATGCTCCCGAGGATAAGGTGAAACTCGTCAGTTATGTGGTCTCTACGGCCTATGGCCTGAAGCCGGGTGCTAATATCAAGGTGCAGATCAACGGTCAGGAGTATGAGGCGAGTGCTACGGGCGACGGTCAGTATGATGCCTTCGTGAAGTCGCTGAGGTATATCTATAAAAAGTACCTGAACCGCACGTTCCCCATTCTGCAGAACTACGCTGTCACCATCCCCCCAGGCGGACGTACCGATGCCCTCGTACAGACGGTCATCACCTGGAACGACAATGGTAAGATTATACGTACCCGTGGTTTGGATGCCGACCAGACGGAGGCGGCGATTAAAGCTACTTTTAAGATGCTGAACATTTACGAAAACGAGCAAGTTGATATAGTTTAGAATTTAGAATTATAGTTTATGAAATTGAAGATTGCGATTCTTGAGGGCGACGGTATCGGCCCAGAGATCATGAAACAGGGTGTGGCAGTACTTGATGCAATTGCCAAGAAGTGCGGCCACCAGTTTGAATACGAGCGTGCCATCTGTGGTGCTCATGCCATCGACGAGGTGGGTGATCCTTATCCCGACAGTACTCATGAAGTGTGCATGCGTGCTGATGCTGTGCTTTTTGCGGCCGTTGGTGACCTGAGATACGACAACGATCCTACGGCTAAGGTACGTCCAGAGACGGGTCTGCTGGCCATGCGTAAGAAACTGGGGCTTTTCGCCAATGTGCGCCCAGTCGCCACCTTCGACTGTCTGTTGCATAAGTCGCCGTTGAAAGACGAGCTGCTGCGTGGTGCCGACTTCGTAGTGATCCGTGAACTGACGGGTGGTATGTATTTCGGTGAGAAGTATCAGGACAACGACAAGGCTTACGATACTGACATCTACACCCGTCCTGAGATTGAGCGTATCTTGAAGGTGGCTTTCGAAATGGCTATGACACGTCGCAGACATCTGACGGTGGTGGATAAAGCCAACGTCTTGGCATCCTCACGTCTGTGGCGGCAGATTGCCCAAGAGATGGAATCGCAATATCCTGAGGTGAGGACCGATTACATGTTCATCGACAACGCTTCTATGCGTGTACTGACGGAACCTCGTTTCTTCGATGTGATCGTGACAGAGAACACCTTCGGCGACATCCTCACCGACGAGACCTCGTGCATCACTGGTTCGATGGGGCTGCAGCCCTCGTC
>JAEEGF011783705.1_pt1 | contig 142681 bp, 109 predicted proteins | sample 9134171 | NCBI WGS metagenome assembly JAEEGF01 (sample SAMN16246542, study PRJNA631951) | gut metagenome | biome: gut microbiome; feature: rumen; material: AP-attached | host: Bos | place: Iran: Karaj | collected 2018-10 | reverse complement strand
ACATACCTTACAAAGAAAGAGTTGGAGTCAATCAAACAGCATTGGAACATAGAACCACTTTCCAAATAGTATGTAGAACACTTGCAACTATTTGAAAATTAATCTATTCGCTTTAATATTTGGCACACGAAGGCTAGTTTTTCCGGCACTCGTGTGCATATTTTTTTCCCGGAGAAATCAGCAAAACCTCAATAAAGATAAAAGAACTATCAGCGAACACATCAGCAATATCGGCACAAAGCTGGCAAAATTTCTTATTGTGAACTCAATGACAAGTGGGTTCGCAATGAGAAGTTTAGTGGTGGCATCGACCTTTCCAAGCGAACCCTTCATAAATGGATTGATGTTATCTTTGATACGTTTGGTATAATTGTAGCTAATGAAGGTAAGGGCGAATACAGATATTATCTGGAGAATCCAGATGAGTTGAAGAACGGTTCGATGGAGCGATGGCTTTACTCCGTGAATAGTGTCAGCAATGCTTTGATGGAACATAAGTCGTTGCATGGTCGCATCATGCTGGAGAATATTCCATCGGCAGAGAATCATCTGGACACTATAATGACTGCCATGAAGAACAACCATCGCTTGCGCATTATCAGCCATGATTACTGCGAAAACAAGGATTCTCTCCTTATCGTAGAACCATACCTATTGCGACTCTGGCATCAGCGTTGGTACATCGTTGCCAATACTGTTAACACGAATGAGGTTCGCAGATATTGTCTTGACCGTATTGTTGACATGCAGGTGATGGATGAGGTATTTACAATGCCTGACGACTTCTCGGCAGAAGAGTTCTTCCGTGATTGCTATGGTGTGATGTCGGATACGTTTGGTCCTGAAGCAAGAGTTGTAAGATTGAAAATAACAGCTTTCCAAGCAAACTATGTTCGCGACCTCCCTCTTCACGAAAGCCAGCAGGAGATTGAACGCAACGATGAGTACAGCATCTTTGAGTTGTTTGTCCGTCCAACGTACGACCTTTACCAGGAGGTGCTGAGAATGGGGACACAGGTAGAGGTGCTCGAACCCAACTATATGAGGGAAGAGATTCTTGAAATGATAAGAATAATGTATAACCAATACACCAAGTAAGACATGAAGTATTCAGAAGAGTTTATTCAGCTCATCGATGAAACTGAGAATGGTGAGTTTATCGGATTTGGCAATCCTAATAGGCAAGGAATGTGGACTTGATTTGACGAATCATGTTGATAAATTCGTTATCGTCACCTTTATAGATGACGGATGAAGTTAATGCAGACTTCTTCAATTTGCCCTCTTTGACAAGTCGTTGCTTCTCAGCTTGAATCTGGTCAAGCAACTCTTGGGCAGTCCCTTCTTCTGCAATCTGTGGTACAAGTCTGCCTTGAATTGCTTCTTGTAGAACAGACTTCTTTAATGTTTCGTTTATCGAATTGTTGAGACTTTCAAGTTTTAGAAAGCTATTTGTGTATTTTTCTAGACATGGCTCAAGAATCCGTATTTTGTTCACAATACGACACTGTTCTTTGTATGGTGGTAAGACCATGAGCGTATTAGATATTGCCGAAAGAACCCAGTTCTTGTTGCCAACACCTCTAGTATTTTCACTAGCTTGATTCTGTACTAAAGGACTTTGAATCAGATAAATCAAATATTCAGGATTCACAAAATCATGTGAAAATTTCGCAAGTGCTAGACTTACAAATATAGAAAAATCACTTTCCGTATCTATTATTAGAGGGATGCCCGTAGTTCCTACTTTTGATAATAACAAATCACCCTTTTGTGGATTGCATCTTTTTGTTAAAATATTGTGTTCTTCTTGTGATATATATATTGTATTATTAAAGTTAAGTTTCCCTGAACTCATATCCTTAACAGATATAAAAGGGATGCCATAGTCTTGATACTTTGGTGTAGAATGAGTGCCATCTGTTAGAGAAAGATAGAGAGACGAGAATCTACACCATTCCCAACCAGCAGGAATGTCGAAAGGAATCTCTTCGTCTATGCACTTCACCTCTCCCGTAGCGAGTATCTTCTCATAATAGGAATTACACAAACTTATTTATCATGTTATAATGGGGACTATTCCTCATATCAAAATAATAATCATCATGGTAGAAAAGTTTAAAGAGTTCCTGGTTATATCGAATATGGCCAAGAACACCGTTTCGGCATATATTTATGCCGTAAACGAATTTCACTCAAAGCACAAGAGTGTAAAAAAGAACGAACTTCTGCTTTACAAGACTTATCTCATTGAGACTTTCAAGCCTAAGACAGTCAATCTGCGTATTCAGGCATTGAACAAGTATCTTGAATTTCTTGGAAAGTCAGATTTGCGTCTTAAATCGGTCAAAGTACAGCAACGTAGTTATTTGGAGAATGTTATCAGCAATGCGGATTACACTTTCCTAAAGAACAAACTAAAGAAGGAAGACAACACAGAATGGTACTTTGTAGTACGTTTCCTTGCAGCAACAGGTGCAAGAGTGAGTGAACTGGTGCAACTAAAAGTCGAGCATGTTAATGCTGGATATTACGACATCTACACCAAAGGGGGAAAGATACGTCGTTTGTTCATCACCCAAAAATTGAGAGAAGAATCAATAAAATGGCTAAACTCCAACAAAAGAGAAAGCGGTTATCTGTTCTTGAACCGTTTTGGAGAAAGAATCACAACACGCGTACTATAATAATATGGTATAGTCTAGCCTCCGAACTTGCACATCAATACCCGTATTTCCTCAATGTACAACTGCGACAGGCTGTCGCAGTTTTAGATTACTATCGAAGAAAGTATACACGAAAGTTATAATAACAGCTTAGGATCTGCACATTTTCATCGATTTTGAGGTGTAAGAAAGTTAAAAACGTTAAATCTTCGTCTTTTTCATCCTCCATTAAATCCACATAATCACTTTTCTACCGTTTTAATCAAAACAAATTGGTACACAACAAGTTGCAAATACGCTTACTGTACAGCCATTACTGATTTCATTATTCCAAACAGTGTGAAAGAAATAGGAAAAAACGCTTTCCATAACACAGGGTGGTACAACAACCAACCTGATGGAATAATATTCCTTGATAATTGCTTTATAGGATATAAAGGAAACGACGAACCAACAGGAGAATTTATAATTCCAGAGGGAACAAGAATTATTGCATCCTATGCATTAAGTGGCTCTAAAATAACCTCTGCGATTATCCCCAACAGCGTGAAATCTATTGGAACATGCGCTTTCTCGGGTTCCAGCATTACATCCATTAGCATACCTGGAAACGTTACGCATATTGGTACAGAAGCCTTCTATTTCTGCAAAGCCTTAACATCCGTGACCATCGGCAACGGTGTGGAGGAAATTGGAGACAGAGCATTCAGCTATTGCACACATCTAGAAAACATTGACATTCCCAACAGCGTGACGGATATGGGAATTGAAACTTTTGCATATTGCAATTCCTTAACATCCGTAACCATCGGAAACGGTGTAAAAAGAATTGGAGCATATACCTTTAGAGACGACGTATATGTAAGGACAGTAACTCTCGGCAACAGTGTGGAGTATATAGGTATTGGTGCTTTCGGAAGCTGCATGTTTTTAAAAAAAATCAACATTCCCAACAGCCTGAAAAGAATCTCACAGGCAGGACTCTGTTGCGACCTCTTAGAAGAACTACACATACCTGAGAGTGTAACAAAAATTGGACTTGACGGTATTTCAATGAGCATGGGGTATGAGCAAGACGGATTAATATACCTTGACAATTGGCTGCTTGGATATAAAGGAAACAAGCCAAAAGGAGAATTAGTTATTGCCGAAGGAACAATAGGCATCATGGATAGAGCTTTTTGGGAGTGTTCAGATATTACCTCCATAGTTTTTCCAAACAGTATGAAATACATAGGACGGGAAGCATTCTCTGGTTGTAAAGGTATCACATCTTTCAACATTCCTAACAGCGTAACAGAAATTGGATACAGGGCTTTCTATAACACAGGATGGTATAACAATCAGCCAGACGGAATACTATACCTTAACAATTGGCTTGTGGATTACAAAGGAGAAGGAGGCGTAATGTATCATCCTTTAGTTATTGCAGAAGACACAAAAGGAATCCCCTATTTCTTTTATATATATTTACCCTATATCTCGCAAATCATATCAAAAATGAAAAATCCATTCCCCATTGATAACGAGATTTTTTATAACATAGAGGACCCCCGAGACGATGAAACTGATGTATATAACAATTTTACGCTTTATGTTCCCGCTGGCACAATCGAGAAATACAAATCGACAGAAGGATGGAAAAATTTCAAAAACATTGAAGAGTTCGGTCCTGACAACATTGTAACAATACCATCACAGACTATAAAATTCACTGTTCATGATGGTATAATAACCGTAGAGGGCGCATCCTACAACGAACATCTCAGCGTCTTCACCATCGACGGCAATCTAATTGGCTCAGCTGTCTGCCATAATGGTACAGCCTCCATTGCCACAAATCTTACCTCTGGTTCCATCGCCATACTCAAAATTGGCAACAATGCCATTAAAATCATATTGAAATAACTTTTATGGAAAACTACCTTATCAGCGAAGCCATCGGTGATGTTGCGGGTAGTGCATACGAAGGACGCACACACCGCACTAAGGACTACAATAAAGTGAAGATGTTCAGTTCAAGGGCACACTTCACAGACGACACCGTACTTACATTTGCCTGTGCAGAGGCCTTCATCGACAATCTCGACATGAGCATGAACCTGTGGAAATGCGCCAACGAGCACCGCCATGCAGGTTTCGGAAGCAGATTCAAACTATGGATGGCTAACCACTATCCCAAACCATACCGCAGTCGCGGCAACGGCTCTGCCATGCGCTGTTCATCGGCGGGGTGGCTGGCACAGACTGAGGAAGAATGCATACAGATGGCAACAGCCACCGCTGCGCCCACGCACAACCACCCGGAAGGCATCAAGGGAGCAGTGGCAACAGCACTTGCCATCTTTCACCTCAAGAACGGCAAGGACAAGGATTTCGTGCGCGAACACCTGCTGAACGAATACTACCCTGACTGGGCATCACTGAAATATGCCGACTTCCACGACGACTACTCGTTCAACTCCACATGCGAAGGCAGCGTCGGCCCTGCAATGATATGCTTCCTTGAATCCAAGGACTATTTGGACTGCATAAAACTTGCCATCTCTCTCGGCGGTGATTCCGACACCCTTGCCGCCATATCCGGTCCAATGGCATACGCATACTACAAGAAGATGCCCGATGCTCTCGTCTCTCAGGTAATGAAGAAACTACCTGACTGGATGGTCAATGTCAGCGAGCGCTTCGACAAGATAGTAAACTCAGGGAAAAGACTGCAGCCACTACCAAGTTGATACCAACGCTTGGTACTAGTTGTACCAACACCAGGTACAGACGATACCAACATCAGGTACATGCCGTACCAACACATGGTACAATATGTACCGACACCATGTATAATTAGTGACAGGAAAAAGTAAAGGGGAGCCATAAAAGCTCCCCTTTTACTCAAATAATCATGTCAGAACTCAATGCGGTAAGCAATGTTCGGGAATGTCAGACTGGTGAAGTGGCTCTTCAGCTCATGCGTGCGCATATCGTAAGTCTGGCCGTTATAGGTGCGCATATTGAGGAAGTCCACTATAATCTGGTGTGAGGTATGCTGCTTGTTGATGATATACTTTGCAGAGAAGGCATAGCCCACGCTCATGTTCTGATGAGCGGAGAAAGGATTCTCCACATCCTCAGGAATAGACTTGTCGGGACGCATCATGATGTCTTCGTATGTAACGCCCTCCGGCACTGGAGTATAGCGGTCGCCGCCCATCAGGGTAAGACGGCCGTTGATGCCGAGCACATTCTTCTTACTCTTGCCTACCATCCACTCCTTGCCGCCGAGAATGTTGGCAACAAAGCCGCGGTCGAAGCGGCTGCTGTGCCAGTCACCCTGTGCATCGCGATACTCCGACTTGAAGAGTGTTGCACTCAACATACCATAGTATCCGTCTTTCAGATAACGCTCCAGCGTGAAATCGATACCGTAGTTGCGGCCTGCACCGTCGTTTACCAACACACGATCTTGGAAGAACGAGCGATCGTTGATGACAGAGTAGGTGGTGCCCTGCTCTACCGGCACGTCGAAGAGCCACTGCCAGTAAGGCTCAATCTTCAGCATGGCATTCTCGCCCAGTCGCTGTGCAAAGGAAGCAGAGATATGATGCGAGCGTGTCAGTCCGAGGTTCTTGTTAGGGTTCGTACCCTCCAGTAACACGAAGTATGTGTCAGTGTTTTCCTTGCGGCTGTTGAGCGCGTAGGCTATAGACAGCGTGCTCGACGGCGATATCTTGTACTGCATGCTGAAGCGCGGCTCAATGATAAACTGGTCGTTAAGATTGAACCACATGGCGTTCAAGCCTGCCACCATTGAGAGACGGCGGCTCAAAGCCAGTTTGTGGCTGGTGTAGAGACGTGTCAGTCCGGTGTTGCCCTCCGACTCATACACACGGTAGAGCGGTTCGCGCGATACCTTTACATAGTCGAGCCACGCATTGAAGGCGATGTGCTGGTGCTCAAAACCATTCTGCATGGTGTAGCGTGAAGAGAACTTCTGCTGGTGCTGCGTGCTGATGATGACATTCCATGACGTGTTGCGTCCTCTCATTTCAGGATAAGTAGTCATCTCAGTGTCATATTCATCCACAAACAGTTTTGTGTAATTACCTGTATAGGCCACGCTTGAGCGCAGCGTGCCACCCGTATTGAAACGATATGTGTGGCTCAAGCCCACGGCCATGTTCTTCTGGCGCGACCATGAGGAGTTGCAGTCCCACAGAGTCTCCCAGTCCGACACGTCGGGCACCTCGTTCTCAAACCTGTCTATCAATCCCGTAAACCACACGGCGAAAGTGCCCGCCTTTGTCGTCGGCACGTTTACCTTGAAACTCAAATCCTGATAGTCGAGAGTCTCGCGATCCATGTTTATGGCCTTTATCTTTTTCGCTATTTCAAGGAAACTGTAACGGTAGTTCACAAGGTAAGACGCGCGCGGCCTTCCCTCCTTCGCCTTGCCGATAGGACCCTCCGATGCGAAGTCTATGCCAAGGGTACCCACCTGGAAGGCATGCTCATACTTGTTGTTGTTGCCCACACGCATATTCACATTGAACACGCCACTCAGCGCATTGCCGAACTCTGCCGGCATGGCACCCATCATAAAGTCGCTGTTGGCAAGCACCGTACCGTTGAGCGAAGTGAAGATGCCGCCGCCTGCCTCGGTGATGTCAGCGAAATGGTTAGGGTTATACACCTCCACACCCTCTATGCGCCACTGCAGCATGCGTGGCGAGTTTCCGTGAATACTGATGCCATTGGTGGCGCCACCGGCTATGATGCCGGCAAACACCGATGCAGTACGGGCAGGGTCAGACATACCACCGGCATAGCGGTTGGCCTCCTCCACACTGAACATTCGTGCGCCCACCTGTGCCATCTCGTTAAGCGGTGTCTGCTTGTTGACATGAGGCTTCACAACCACCTCACCAAGTTCGGCTACGTTCTCACGCATACTCAGGTTAAGCACCAGTTCCTTACTGGCAGAGACCATCAACTCCTTGACAAGCACCGGTTCATAACCCACGTAGGTAGCCCTTACGGCATGGCGACCCACGGGTACGTTTTCAATCACAAAGTTACCATTAACGTCAGACACGGTGGTTATCGTCGTACCGTTTTCCACCTGTATGCTTACGCCAGCTATCGGTTCACCCGATGCCACGTCGCTCACCTGACCGCGAATGGTCTGCGTGGCCTGTGCCCCGGCCACCGAGGGTAAAAGCAGCATCACCGACGTGACAACTGCAAAGAACAATCTTTTCATCCTGTACATTTGTTATTGAATATTTTTCAAACGACTTTTGTTTTCTCACGTTTCTGTAAGCGTTTGCAAAATTACACCTTCCAGCCCATATAGGCAAGTTTCTGGGATATTTTGCAATGTTTTGTGACGAATGGCATAACACCAATCATATCTTTTCGGTGTGCAAAATTACGGAAAAGCTACTGCAATCCGGTTGCAAAAAGCAATGTAATCCGAGTGTTTTTACAGCGTAATATGTAATCAATATTTTGCAGCAAGACATTTACGAGCAAACAGAAAAAGAAGATAATTATTTGTAGTTTCACAGAAAGTTAGTACCTTTGCATTCCGAAAAGATGATTACTTCAATTTCTCAAATCATTAAACAATGAGAGCAGTGATACAACGCGTGAGCCATGCTTCTGTAACTATCGATGGCTCTGTAAAATCAAAAATTGAACATGGATTACTTGTGTTGTTGGGGTGCGAAAACGCCGACACGCAGGAGGACATCGACTGGCTGAGCAAGAAGATTGCCAACCTCAGAATATTCAACGATGACGAGGGTGTGATGAACCGCAGCCTGCTTGACGTGGGCGGTGAGGCATTGGTAGTGTCGCAGTTCACCCTGTGGGCAAGTTACAAGAAAGGCAACCGTCCCAGTTACCTGCGTGCCGGCAGCCATGAGATAACTGTGCCGCTCTACGAACATTTCTGCAAGGCAATGTCGGAACAACTTGGCAAACCCGTGCAGACGGGTGAATTCGGTGCCGACATGAAGGTGGAACTACTCAACGACGGTCCCGTCACCATCTGCATGGACACGAAAAACAAGGAGTAAGGTTTTAATTCAAAATGCGTTAATCTTCTATAATAGTTTCGATAAACCAATCTTTTTTCGTAACTTTGCACTTGGAAAGATTGAAGGATGGAAAAATTGAAAAATTAAAGTTGCCATGCGGTAAAAACTTCAATTCTTCAACTCTTCAATTCTTTAATTCTTCACCCATCAACCAAACAACTAAGATATGAACAGAATAAAGGAAATATTCGGAATAGAACAGCCGGTGATTGCCGGCGGTATGGCATGGTGCAGCGGCTGGCGACTGGCGGCTGCGGTAAGTAACGCTGGCGGACTGGGACTTATTGGTGCCGGCACAATGAGCGTTGACCTGCTGCGTGAGCATATACAGAAGGTGAAGGCCGCAACCACGAAGCCGTGGGGCATCAACCTGCCGCTGATGTATCCGCAGATAGACTCGCTCATCGACATGATAATCGAGGAGGGCTGCAAGATTGTGTTCACATCTGCAGGCAGTCCGAAGAAATACACACAGCGTTTCCATGATGCCGGCATGATTGTTGCCCACGTGGTGTCATCGTCAAAGTTCGCCAAGAAATGCGAGGAGGCCGGTGTTGACGTTGTCGTTGCCGAAGGCTTTGAGGCCGGCGGTCACAATGGCAAGGAGGAAACCACCACCATGTGTCTCATACCACAGGTGCGCAAGGCCACCACACTGCCGCTCATTGCCGCAGGCGGCATAGCAAGCGGTCAGGCTTGCCTGGCTGCACAGGTACTGGGAGCGGAAGGCGTACAGATAGGCACGCTCTTCGCCTTGGCAGAGGAGAGCAGCGCAAGCGATGCCTTCAAACAGGCATGCACCAACCTTGAAGAGGGTGACACCATGTTGTGCCTGAAGAAACTCGCTCCGTCGCGACTGGTGAAGAATGGACTCTACAACCGTATTGCCGAGGCTGAAGCAAAGGGTGCCGACGTACCTGAGTTGCTTGACATCCTCGGTGAGAAGGCTACGCGCCGCGGCATCTTCGACGGTGACACAGAGAACGGAGAGATGGAGATTGGCCAGATAGCCTCTGCCATCAAACAGGTAGAGCCTGTCAGCGTGATAATGCAGCGTCTCGTCAAGGAGTACAACGAGGCGGTGAAAGGCATAATGGATTAGGAGATAAGAAGATAAGGAGTTAAGGAGTTAAGACAAATGTAATAGCCTGTGAACAGCAAACGTAATGTCTTAACTACTGACTACTTAACTACTGATTACTTAATGATAAATCATGAATGGCGAATTAAATAAGTCAACCCTCCGCAGCGAGGGACTTGTAAAGATATACGGCAAGCGCACGGTGGTAAACGATGTGTCGTTCAACGTGAGCCAAGGCGAGATTGTAGGTCTGCTCGGTCCTAACGGTGCCGGCAAGACTACATCGTTCTACATGACCACCGGACTCGTCGTGCCAAATGCCGGGCACGTCTATATCAACGACACGGAGATAACGTCGATGGCTGTGTATGAGCACGCACGCAACGGTGTGGGATACCTGCCGCAGGAGGCCAGCGTATTCCGCAAGATGACCGTGGAGGACAATATCCTCTCCGTCCTGCAGATGACGGGCAAGCCGAAGGAATATCAGATGGAGAAGTTGGAAAGCCTCATCAAGGAGTTCTCACTGCAGAAGGTGCGCAAGAACTACGGTGACCGCCTTTCCGGTGGTGAGCGCCGCCGCACAGAGATAGCACGATGCCTTGCCATCGAACCGAAATTCATCATGCTCGACGAACCTTTCGCCGGCGTTGACCCTATCGCCGTGGAGGAGATTCAGCGCGTGGTGTGGCAGTTGAAGCACCGCAACATCGGCATCCTCATCACCGACCACAACGTGCATGAGACACTGAACATCACCGACCGCGCATACCTGCTCTTCGAAGGCCGCATACTGTTTCACGGCACGCCTGACGAACTGGCTGCCAACCAGACAGTGCGCGAGAAATACCTCGGCACCAACTTCGTGCTTCAGAAGAAGAAGTTCGAGATACCGACTACGGAGACTGCAACAAACCAAGACCCTGTTACTGCCACAGACAGTACGGACGACAAGTGATTACTCTGATTATATATAACAAAGGGTTACATAAAAGGGAATGACAGAAACAAATCGTAATATTCACCCTCGCTCGGGAAGAGGCAGTGGTAAGGCCCACGCCCTACCCCTCAACGGAGAACTCGCCAACACATGGACACACCTTGCCGGTGTGGTCTTCGCACTGTCCAGCATCTGGATGGCGTGGCCTGCGGTATATCGCGGATGGGAGTGGGCATTCGGAGTGATATTCTTCATCTCGGGAATGTTCCTCATGTTCCTGTCCAGCACCCTCTATCACTGGGTATGGCCAGGCAAGGTCAAGCAAGTGATGAGGAAACTCGACCATATCAGCATATACGTCATGATAGCCTGCTCCTATACCCCCATCTGCGTGGCAGTGATAGGCGGCTGGCTGGGCTGGCTCGTGTTCGGCCTGCAATGGGCTGCAGTCATCGGTGGAGCGTTCTACAAGATTTTCGCCATGGGCAAGCTGCCCAAACTGTCGCTCGCCATATACCTTGTCATGGGATGGAGCGTGCTGCTCATCATCAAACCCGTATGGGAACGTCTATCACCGTGGGCAATGGCAATGCTCATAGCCGAGGGCGTGTTCTACACAGCCGGTACATATTTCTTCGCCCACGACAACCGCAAGGGCTTCCATGCCATCTGGCACATCTTTGTCTTGCTTGGAGCCATGGCCCACTGGACAACAGTACTACTGATATTGATTGAGAAATAATATAAGGAGGGGATTTACATACCCCACCAAAAAAGTATAGAAACAAAAAACGGGAAATCATAATGATTTCTCGTTTTTTTGTCGGGGTGACCAGACTCGAACTGGCGACCCCTTCGTCCCGAACGAAGTACGCTACCAACTGCGCTACACCCCGAGCAATGAAACAGATATGGAGATATAATATATGACTATAAATATACGCTCCCTTGTTCATTAGCGAGTGCAAAATTACTACTTTTTTTTGGAAAATGCAAGCAAAAAGAAAAAAAGTTGCAAAAAAATTTGGTGGAGTCAAAAAAAAGCAGTACCTTTGCACTCGCAATCAAGGGAAGTGCACTTATCAGGGGTGGTTATAGGGCAGTGTATGGAACTTGGTTCGCACTTGGTGCCATAGCTCAGTTGGTAGAGCAAAGGACTGAAAATCCTTGTGTCACTGGTTCGATTCCCGTTGGCACCACAAGAACAGGAGAAACAAATGTTTCTCCTGTTTTCATTTATTTCATTGAAAAAAAAACTTGCGATGCTTCCGTGATGGAGCATCGCAAGTTTTTTTGCTTGCATATACAACCTCTGTTGTCAGAAGTGTATGTTTATAGATATATTTGTTGTTATTCTTCCTGCTCTTCTATCTTTATTCCCATTGCTTTAATTTGCTGCCATCCGGCACGGTCGGTAAGGCGTATCATGAAATGGTAGTTACCAGTGTCAATGTCGGAGGGGATGTCTATATCGATACTTGCATCGTAGGTAGTTGTTCCAGACGGTATCACAAAGTCCTTGTTGTAAACCCACGGGTTCACAGGCTGTTTCTTTGGTTCCATCTCACATTCCACTGATGATGTGCCGTGTGTATGATGGTCGAAATTGTTGTGTATCTCTATGTTGAAATTGCCAAGTTCCGTGTCGTCAGTGAAGATATAGTTGAATTTGATGCTCTCACCTTTCTTATATACCTGACAATCTATCGGATTAGGCACCCCGATGCTTGTTATCACCGGATATGTCATGTCAGTGCCGCTGCACGCACCGAGTGCGCACAGCGACATTAACATTGCTATAGTCTTATAACTATTCTTAGTCTTCATCGTCTTCTTCTGTTATGCTTTTCTGCACGGTCGTGGTCCTGCCATTGGTATCTGTAACAGTGAATTTCAGTATGTCACCTGCTACTACACCCTTACCTGCAATGTCAACGTGCTTGTGGAAGCCTGCAATGTTAAGTACATTGGTGTATTTGCTGTCAACCACTGGCATTATGACCTTGCTGTTTCCTGCTGCGTCAGTCACCTCAATAGTGATTGATGCCACGCGACCTTGTGCACTGACTTCTGCCTTTACGCATATTTCATCTCCCTCAATGTTTGCTTCACCGAGAGCTATCACAGGTGCAGGCACGACATCATCGTCGTCGCCACAAGAGATGAATGACATAGAGAGAACACACATGAGAGCCATCATAAGGCTCATATACTTAAAGTTTTTCATTTTTATTATTCTTTTGTTTTGTTAATTAATTACTTCGCTGTTTACGAAGCCTGTTTGAAATTTTGTTTAGAAATCCACTCCCAGCATGAAGGAAACATTGCGGCCTGGTTCCGGTACGTCAATGAGTCTGTAGTAGCTGGTATGGTTGTAGTAACGCTTATTAAGCAGATTGTCGGCATGAATGGCAAACTTCAGCTCTGTCTTTCCCATATGCATCCGCTTTCCCAAAGAGGCATTGAGGGTCCAGTAGCCTTCCGTGGGTTTCTCCGGTGGCACGATGTCGTTCTGCGCACCCACGATGTGTGCATTGAGCGAGGCAAAACAACTGCCGTGCCAGTCAAATGAATATTTCACGTCGGCGTCAATGCTCCATGGGGTGGAGAACGGAAGCGTATAATACTTCTTCATGCCTGAAAGCTGGCGTGCAAACAGATACTCACCCCTCAACTGGGTTTTCCAGTGGCAGTCGATGTCATAGTCCACCTGCGCCTCGAAACCGCAACGCAGCACCTTAGCCTGATTATACTCATACAACTGTAATCCTTCCACATAATCGGATGTAGGGTTCAGGTATATGTAGTTAGGGAAATAATTCAGGTAAGGATCAATCTGTATCGTCAGCACATCGTTTGACCAGTTTATACCTGCGTCAATCTGATATGACACCTCAGGGTCAAGCGTTGCGTTGCCGCGTTCGTAACGGAAGATATGGTAGTTCACGCCATCCGCGCCGAGTTCCTTTGGTATAGGCATGCGGAAACTCTTGCCCAAGTTCGCCTTCAGCACCCATCTGCCTACGGAATAGTTAATTCCTGCCGACCATGTAAAACTGTTGAAGTTGCGTGTCATTGTTGCGGAACGCTGCTTATAGACAGAGTCAACGGCCGACACGGGAGTCTTGTACCAATCTTCATAGCCGGATATGTTTGTGTGGGCATAGTCATACCGCACACCTGCGTTTACGATGAGATTGTCGTTTATGGTGTAGCGGTCTGCCACAAACACTCCAAAGCTGGTGCTTCTGAAATCAGGTATGATGAATCCCCATCCGCTGCGTTTGTTGTTCTGATGCTCACAGCCGAATCCCATGCTTAACTCATGACTGTCAGTCAGCTGATAGCGTGACTTCATATTTGCCGTCCATGTACTCTTGTTGAACCTGCGTTCAAGCGATTCGTCAGGTTTCGGCATGTATCCATGCGACACTGGTTCTGACAGTTCCTCACGCACATTGTTCTGGTATGCCATATTGAACTCCAGGTCCAGTATGTCGTTGCGCCATGTGGTGTGACTGAGAACTTTCAGATGGTTCACCCACTGATAAGGCAGACTGATGTCACGGCGTGAACTGTCATAATCTATGTCGGACATGCGCACTTCTAATCCATGTGCGTTGGCAAAGAATCCGCTCTTGGAATAAGAGTCAGATACGCGCATATCTGTATGGAAGTTATATCCGGCATAGCCAAGCATCACGCTCCCGTCGCACTCTGTACCCGCAGTATTGCGCAGTCGCTGATTGTCGAGCCTTATATAATATGAGTAATACTGTATGCTGTCAGTAGGCACCTTGTAGTCAGCATAGTCAACAAGTGTGAAGTTGGCACGGTAGAAGAACCTGCCGTGACGTCCTCCTATCTTTGCAGACATACCCAGTTGCTCATTGTTTGAGCGCCCGAATATCTGTGCTGACCCTTCAAAGGTTTTTGTCGGCACATGGTTTGTATAAAGATTCAGCACACCGCCTATGGCATCACTGCCATAAAGCAATGCCGCAGGACCTTTCAGCACCTCCGCCTTGTCAATGGCAAACTGGTCTATCTCCAATCCGTGGTCGTCGCCCCATTGCTGTCCTTCGTGCTTTATTCCGTCTTCAGTGACAACCATACGGTTAAAGCCCAAGCCACGTATAATTGGTTTCGACTGTCCGCTGCCGATACTCATAGCCCTGATGCCTGGTATGCCTTCAAGGGTCTGCATCAGACTGCCCGCCAGATTGTTCTCCATGAAGTCGCGGCTAACCAAAATGCCCGACTGCGATGAACGCATCTGATAGTCATGTCGTGACTGCCCCTGGACGGTAACGGCATCAAGTGCTACAACAGTATCACCAGCCGCACACATGGTGAACGCAGCCGCCAACATTGTTGTAATCATTATTATATATGTTTGATATTTCGATTAAATGATTTTATTTTTTTGTAAAATATCAAACATACGGAGGTGCCCTGAGGCTTATGAAACCACAGCAGACAAGGCTCAGGATGCTTTGCCGCTGGGCATAGGTTAATATATAAGGGGTATTACTGCAAATCACTGCCACAATGGCGGCAGCGCAAAAAGCCATGTTAAGGAACTGGCAGAGTACGCAGTTATGGACAGTGTCGGTGCCTTGTACGATGTGGCCGCTGCAATTATGATGTATGCACTCAGTACACTCCTCATCCCCCGCCATATTTGTGCGGTGAATGTGAAGTGACGACAACACGAGCATTGGCACAAACACTGCCAACAGAACCCATGCAGAAATATGTCGCTTGCGGTCAATCATCCTTGCAAAAATCCCTTTCTCCCTGTCAACGCATTATTATATGCTGTTAACAATTTGCAAAGTTACACATTTTTCGCGGCACTGACAATTATTTTAAGATAAATTTGTATATATAAAAAAATAACTATAATTTTGCAAACAGCATTTATTAATGGAATTAAACATATTCTCTGCGAGGCACCATAAATTATCTCATAAATTTATTTAATTTATGGAGGACTCTGCGAAGCGCCTGAACACCTACGGAGCGCAAGAATTAATGATCATTCGTGACAATTTATGGTACGCCGTAGGCAAGAATAAATTCCCGTGAATTATGTAAGCTATAAACATACCTGAAAACAAAATGAAAGAAATCAAATCTCCGATAGTCATTGGCATAGCACTGGCCGTCATGGCAATGACAGGTTGTGACAACAAACAACAGAAAGACAGCGCACAGAATGTTGCGGCAGACTCCACGCAGGTAGAGAATACCGACGAGGCAAGCGACAAGTTCACGACAAAGAAAATCACCAAGAGCGTAAAGAATGCGACTGGCGACTACGAACTCATCATGGACTTTCCCGAAGGCGGCAATGACATTCTCGTGAATGCCATCCGCGAATACATCAGCGAATCGCTCGGAAGCACCTATGGAGGCGGCGAGGAGGAATCAAAGCAGGGTTCCTACAGCGGTGAACTGGCAGACGGTGAAAAGATGGCCGACTACTATTTCAGCCTAAAGAAGAAAGAGTTCGCCGACATGAACAAAGAGATGAAGGACGACGGCAGGCCTGACGTTCCGAAACTGGAGTCGAGCACGAAAATCACACGCGACTATGAGGACGCCAACGTCATCACCTATATGTTCAACAGCTACGAATATGCTGGCGGTGCCCACGGCGGCTCCGTATCCTCCGGCATGACTTTCCGCAAGAGCGACGGACGGCGCATCGGGTGGGAGCTGTTCACCACGGTAAAGATGCAAAGCATCCTGCGCAACGGACTGAAAGAGTATTTCGAAGTGAAGACCGACGAGGAACTGGAACAGAGCCTCACTCTCAACGGCTTCTTTTACATACCACAGCCAAACACTCCGCCGCTGTTCACAAAAGAAGGCATCCTGGTCATTTATCAGCAGTACGAGATTGCAGCATACGCAGCAGGTATGCCGTCATTCATCATTCCATACAACAAAGCCAAAGAAATGCTCAACAATACCGGTAAGAAATTACTGCCATAATCAACTGAAGCGACATCCTCTTTCAATAAGATCTGTCCCTTAATTATTGATATCCTCAAATGAACATCCAGATTGTAAAGACATTATGTACTGAAAGCATAAAAACGAACCAGCCCCACAGTCTTTTATGTTGTGGGGCTGGTTCTATTTCGCATGTCAGATATTCAAATGGGTTGTCCGTCAGTATCCCAAATAACCTGATGGTGTTGACACTTTACCATCCTTATATTTAAAATGCCAACATAGTGGTTCGTATTACACCATTTTGGAACTGTTTCTATGTACTATATATCGGAAAAACAAATCAAACTATGCAGACAAATTATAATCTAAACTGGTCTTTAATTTTTAACACGAATAACCATTAATTTACCACGAATTTTAACGCACGATTTGTGAACAAATCAGCACAAAGAAAAAGTGCGAAAGAGATGTTAAAACAATTAACAATTCATAATGCATAATTCATAATTGTGCTCAATAGAACAAAAAGTGTGCACTATACGCAATAATTGTGCATTGTGCATTATGAATTGTGCATTAATCTACGCGCTTTTGTATGGTAAAATGAATGCCTTTACATGGTAAAAGCTATCATATTACAATGTAATAGCTATGCTTTTACAACAGGAGAGGAACGGCACGGAAACGAAATTTGGCGTAAGATACTATCTGATAATACCTTACGCTAAATTCAAATGCTTGCGATATTTGAGAGCGAAACAGACTTTCGTGATTTCTATCGCAAGGAAATGGCAGTTGGTGACGAAAAATCATGCGTCATTTGTTCACAAATGAATCCTGTTTCTTAACAGTTCAATGAACGTCTTGTGAATTACTTTAACAATGATATTATTTGCATTAATGAAATTCGTTAATGTCTTACCGCAAGCCTATTAATGACATTAATGGTCTATATTAACGGCATTAACGATGAAAAATGTTTATTTCATCAAGTTCTCTTAATTAATATATAAATAATGTTAAGGAATTTGCGTGTTTTGTTTATAATATGTAAATTTGCGTGTTTTTTGACATTTTATCAGAATTATGAAACATTTATACTATAATTTTATCCTCGTCACGCTCATGAGCATGGCAGGACTGGAGGCATTTGCCCATGACTTTGAAGTTACAAACAACGGAGCAACCCTCTATTATAACTACAATGACGGCAGTACTGGCTCGTCAGTAAGCGTGACATTCCATGGTAGTGGTACCACCCACGTTTACAATATCATGCATTATTCTGGTACGATAGTCATTCCTTCAGAGGTTACATACAATGGCAAGACCTATAACGTAACGAAAATCGGCAAGCATGCATTCTCTAACGGCCAACACATAACATCAATAACCATTCCCGATGGTGTTACGAGCATTGATGAGGAAGCATTCGAAGCTTGCACCAGTTTGACATCAATAACCATCCCCGACGGTGTAACGATAATTGGAAGTGAAGCGTTCATGAACTGCAGTAAATTAAAAACAATAACCATCCCTAACAGTGTGACGAGCATTGGATATCAAGCATTCTATTTCTGCGAAAGCGTGACAAAAATCAAATGCATGGCGGTCACACCTCCAAGATGCGATATACGGACTTTTGGCAGCATCGACTATACAACTTGCAGGCTACAGGTGCCAAAGGAAAGCATAGAGGCTTATAGAAATGCGGAATACTGGAAGAAATTCACCATTGTTGAAGATTTATCCGCAGACAAGGGCGACATAAACGGCGACGCCACAATAAGCATGGCCGACGCAAACTTAGTTGTAAACTACTACCTCGCCACCAATAAGCCAAGTGATTTCAACATTGATGCCGCAGACATAAACGGCGATGGGATAATCACCATGGCAGATGCCAATTTAATAGTAAACATGTTCCTGAACGAAGGGAAATAAGCCTTACATGTCTTCTATCTCCCTTTATCTCCTTCTATCTTCTTCTAGAAAGTAGAGTTAATATATAAATAATGTTAAGGAATTTGCGTAATTCATTCATAATGTGTAAATTTGCATGATTTATGTATAAAAGTGGGCGCAGTAAAAGTGCTGCGTCTGATGATGAACAGTTAAAACAATAAGATTTTTTAAATGAACGTAATTACGAAAACCGTCTCATTACCTGATGGACGCACCATCACCATTGAGACTGGAAAGTTGGCGAAGCAGGCCGACGGTTCATGTACCCTGAAGATGGGTAACACCGTGCTGCTCGCCACTGTTTGTGCCGCAAAAGACGCAGTGCCAGGCACAGACTTTATGCCACTGCAGGTAGAATATCGCGAGCAGTACGCTGCCGCAGGCCGTTTCCCCGGTGGCTTCACAAAGCGCGAAGGCAAGGCTAATGATGATGAGATTCTCACATGCCGTCTGGTTGACCGCGCCCTGCGCCCACTCTTCCCAAGTGACTATCACGCCGAAGTCTATGTTAATGTGATACTCTTCAGTGCCGATGGCGTTGACCAGCCAGATGCCCTAGCAGGCTTCGCTGCGTCATGCGCATTGGCATGTTCTGACATTCCATTCGAATGCCCAATCTCAGAGGTGCGTGTAGCACGCATCAACGGCGAGTATGTCATCAACCCAACCAAGGAGCAGATGGCCGACGCTGACATGGACCTCATGGTGGGTGCCACAAAGGACAACATCATGATGGTTGAGGGTGAGATGAAGGAAGTGCAGGAGGTTGACCTGCTCAACGCCCTGAAGGCTGCCCACGAGGCTATCAAGCCTATGTGTGTGCTCCAGGAAGAGTTGATGAAGGAACTTGGCACCGACGTGAAGCGTGAATACTGCCATGAGGTGAACGACGACGAACTGAAGGAGCAGATTAAGACAGAGTGCTACCAGAAGGCTTACGATGTAGTGAAGCAGGCTCTTGAGAAGCATGCTCGTGCAGAGGCTTTCGAGGCTATCATAACAGAGTTCAAGGAGAAGTATGCAGCTGCTCACACCGACCTAACCGAGGACGAGCTGGAGGAGAAATACGCTCTCTGCGACAAATATTACCACGACGTAGAGCGTGACGCAATGCGTCGCTGCATCCTCGACGAGGGCATACGTCTTGACGGTCGTAAGACAACAGACATCCGCCCGATATGGTGCGAGGTTTCACCACTGCCAATGCCTCACGGCTCATCAATCTTCACACGTGGCGAAACACAGTCGCTCACCACATGTACGCTCGGCACCAAGCTCGACGAGAAACTCGTTGACGACGTATTGGAGCGTTCATACCAGAAGTTCCTGTTGCACTATAACTTCCCACCATTCTGTACGGGTGAGGCTAAGGCACAGCGTGGCGTAGGCCGCCGCGAGATTGGCCACGGTCACCTGGCATGGCGCGGACTGAAGGGTCAGATACCTTCTGACTTCCCTTACACAGTGCGCATCGTATCACAGATACTTGAGTCTAACGGTTCTTCTTCAATGGCAACCGTATGTGCCGGCACACTGGCACTGATGGACGCAGGTGTTCCTATGAAGAAGCCTGTATCAGGCATTGCAATGGGCCTTATCAAGAACCCAGGCGAAGAGAAGTATGCAGTGCTCTCTGACATCCTCGGCGATGAGGACCACCTTGGCGACATGGACTTCAAGACCACAGGTACTAAGGACGGTCTGACCGCTACACAGATGGATATAAAGTGCGACGGTCTGTCATACGAGATTCTGGAGAAGGCACTCATGCAGGCTAAGGCCGGCCGTGAGCACATCCTCGGATGTATCACCGACACTATTGCTGAGCCACGCGCAGACTTCAAGCCACAGGTACCACGCATCGTACAGATAGAGATACCTAAGGAGTTCATCGGCGCTGTCATCGGTCCTGGCGGCAAGATCATCCAGCAGATACAGGAAGACACCAATACCACCATCACCATCGACGAAGAGGATGGAGTGGGCAAGGTACAGGTATCAGCTCCAGACAAGGATTCCATTGATGCTGCACTTGCAAAGATCAAGGCCATCGTTGCCGTGCCTGAAATCGGTGAGGTATATGACGGTGTTGTTCGCTCTATAATGCCTTATGGTTGCTTCGTAGAGATACTGCCGGGCAAGGACGGACTGCTCCACATCTCAGAGATTGACTGGAAGCGTCTTGAGACCGTTGAAGAGGCAGGCATCAAGGAAGGCGACACCATCAAGGTTAAGCTCCTTGAGATTGACGAGAAGACTGGCAAGTACAAACTCTCTCGCAAGGTTCTCCTTGAGAAGCCAGAAGGCTATGAGGAGCGTGAGCGTCGTCCACGTCGTCCACGCCCAGAGCGTCCAGAGCGTGGCGAGCGTCGTCCACGTCGCGAGCACAACGACCACAATGACAATAACGCAGAATAAACCATTGTAAAGTTACCGGGTAAGCCATTACCCATTCATAATAAAAAAGTCTCCCGAAACAGCATTTGTTTCGGGAGACTTTTTTATGTATATAATCCTCTATCAAATTAATAATCCTCTGTTTCCTCATCAGCGTTCCAGAAGTCGTCAGACCAGCTGGTTTCCTTTGCATAGCTGGGCTTATCGCTCACCTCATCGTGGCTCTCGGGACTGCCGGCAAGGAGACTGCACAGTGACTGAACGTCCACGATCTGTAACGTTGGTGCCTCATATTGTATTTTCATCATTCTGTTTCTTTTAATTCGTTTTCCTTAATCTAATCCAGGAAACCTAGGAAAAGGAAGTGTCCTTTTCCCAGATTTTCCAGATAAAGAGTTAACTTTAGCGTATTGATATCTTTTTACCTTTATATATATACATTCCAGGTGTATTCGGCTTGACAGGGAGTTTGCGACCAGCCATATCATACCATACATCATCATCTGCATCTATCTGCATAGGCTGTACAGTTTCAATGCCGGTAGTTTCCTCGTCGTCAGACAGAGACAGGTAGAATGAAGCCTTGGCACCCATTTCACCTGCAGGGATGGCGAGGTAAGCCTTGTGGGCAGGGTTTGTGAAGGCTGCACCGTTGGCAGCTCCCCAGTACCATCCGAAGTTATCACCGCTGTTGCTGTATGTCAGCTTGTAGAACAGGGCACCGTTCTCCGTAGTTGCAGCCTCATCACTGCCATGCAGAAGGTTGTCACCGCTGTAAGCTGTGGCTGTAACACCCACCAGCGTGATGGTCTTGATCTGGGCCTTTGTGCTTGCAGTTGTCTTCAGCATCACTGCTGTTCCGGCAGGTACGATGTTGTCATCGGTGTCACCGTCAGCAATAGTCTGATATACGAGCTTGTTTGCTGCGTTAGCTTTTGCCGTCACTACACGAGCCTTGACACCGGCAGGAAGCTTGATGTCACTCTGGCTGTTGTAGTATGTTGCATAGCCCTCTGGAGCGAAGGTGATGTCCTCTTTCTGCACATCATACCAGAACGTAGTCTTAGGCAGGAAGCTTCGTGCCGAAGCAGGTACTGATGCAAGACTTGACTTATTGTTGCCTTGAATACATGCTCCAGTTACGCTTTCACCATAGAAAGAAGCACTAGAATAAGTGTTGTCCTTTGTAATCTTATATATACCTATGAGCAGGTTTCCTCCACGATAGGTGTATATATTGTCAAACTTTACGGTCATGGTGTCCTGCGTACCATCAAGTGAACCTGTGTAAACTACCGTTGTATCGCTTTCATCGTATTTACTAATGGTAGTTCCCTCCACTTCCTTCATGAATACTTGGAAGGTGCCAGGCCAGCTTTTTGTTGCTTTCGACGAAAGATAGAAACTCAGCTCCTTAATTAATCCACCTTTCATCTGGGCAAGTTCGGTGGCTGGCATTATGAACTCACACTTCTCGTAGTTATCTGTGTTCCATCCATCTATTGGGACAGTATTATTAGTTGCCGTTCCGTCATGTACAGTCAGGCCGTATATGTCAAGAATCCTGAAGTTGAGAGTCTTCTCACCGGTGTAGTTGCCTTTGGCAGTGACAGTCACGGCATATTCGCCCGGCAATATGCAGTCACCTTCGTACGACAGATCGAAGTCTGTGCCATTTATCAGTTCAACATTGTTGAGTCCAGAGCATTTAACTACAGGGACCGGATTGACGGCAGAAGAAGTCTGTGGGTACGCATCCTTTATATCAATGGACAGAACTCCATCCGTATTGATGTCAAATGGAAGAATGTTATACGTAGCCTTCAATGTATCCGTATAGTGTCCGAGACCTGTCACGATTACAGTTTTCTCGCCCGCGTTTGTAACATCGTCGCTCCAAGTAACGCTATAGTTCTTATCCTTCGTAAGAGTTTCACCGTTGTATTTAACGACAGGCAACGGCTTCTGCTCCTGATTATTGAACATCAATTCGGTTGTTATGGAAATAGTTCCCTTACCGTCTTTAAGATTATACTGTGTATCACTGTATGTTCCCGTGATTTCCACGTCCTCAGTGAATCCCGTCAGAGTATGTTCGCCAGACATTGTAAAGGCATTACTTATCTCACCACTGCTGACAACATAGTTGTCGAAGAAGTTATTCTCTGGCAAATCAAAACTCAGAGTCACCACTGTGCCATTTGCGTAAAGATTCTCGTTGTTCCAAATATAAGTAGGCTCAGATGGCAATGTCACATGCACTCCTGTACCACCGGAAATCTTCACAACCACCTCTGCACCAGCTTTGTCAGTACCTGTTGTCTGCTTAGATTCGCCTATACCACCTGTGGTAGCGGCGGTGTGATAGCAGTTTTTGACACTAGTGCAATGGCCTGCGATGGAACCTACGTATGAAGTGCCTTCAACTACACCTGCATTGAAACAGTTTTTCATATCAAACACACAATAACCAGTAATGCCACCATGATTGCTACCAGAACCCGTTATGCTTGCGGTATTGACACATCCTTCAACATTACCCCATAAATAACCAGCAATGCCACCATGTTCTGAGCATTCCTTTCCTTCACCTCCTTTGATGATACCACTGACTTGACAGTACTTAATATCACCGTCACCATATCCTACAACACCTGCAGTAGCATAATTGCCTGTAATGTCACAGTCCTCTATGACAATGTTATTTAAATAAGCATAATTTGTTCTTCCGAACAAACCAATATAACTATCATCAGGTTTATTGATGTAAAGGCCTTTTATCTTTTTATTGTTACCATCATAGGTGCCTTCAAACTTGTGATCGTTGGTACCTATAGGTGTATGCTCCTCGGTAAGAGTTATTTCTCTTTCTTGTCTGTAGTAACCATTATTGCGTGCACCGTTGTTGACTATGGCTGCCAATGCCTGTATGTCAGCTTCTGTGTATATCAGGTAAGGGTTATTGGCACTGTTTTCTGCCTCTGGGTTCAGAAGTGGGAAGTCCTTAATGTCGAATGTGACAGTATTCGTTCCCTTGTAGGCATTGATACCATTCAGCACTGCAGTACCCTCGCCAATGGCGTAATTGTTTATATACTCAATGGTGAAGTCTATGCCATATACGAGTGATGTGCCACCAACAGTTACGGCTGGCACTGGTTCTATGGCATCGCCGCCCTTCCAACGCTGTTCAGGTATTTCGGTTACTTCCGCATTGCTGATGTCTATGCCGTTATTGTTTGCAAACATAGCGCTGATGGTAACATCATTGTCAGCAATGGCAAGTGTATGTACACCGTTTTTAGTGAACATGTTTGTCAAAGAGCCTCCATCGCATACATACCGTACGAAGCTTTTGTCCTGTGCACTTGCGTTTAATGTCAGTGTCCATTCACCATTTGCATAATATTTCTTGCCTGTCAACATGCTTGTGAAAGAACAACCTTCTATGCTGATGCTGCTGACACTATTATCCTTGCTTATGGTAAATGCCTTCTCCGCCTTGCCTGCGTAGTCTCCATTAGGGAAAGCCGACAGTTCACCTACAGTGTAGCAGTTTGAGCATGACTCACGATTGTTAGTTGAACCCGAAACACCACCAGCACCATTATTCTTTCCTATTATTACTCCCGTATTCTGACAATTGCTGACATGGTTATTGTCGTTTCTAATATATCCAACGATGCCACCTATTTCATAACCTTCCAGAGAAGTGATATTCATTGCATTTTCACATAATGTGATATTAGCATTTTTATATGCACATCCTGCAATACCTCCGCATTCATAAGAACCACCGACAAGGGTCATTGAGCCTTTAGCTGTGCAGCCCGTAATGATGCTTTTACCATTACCTTCAAGATTGCCGACTATACCTCCTATGTCACGTGCTTTTGTAGTTGAGGTGATATTACCATTGACATGACAATTCTTAATCACTATGGAATCAGAAGGTTCTGTTTTTCCTGCAATAGCACCTATATAATATGCATATTGCGTTATATTGATTGTAAAGTCTTCCAATGTCAGGTCCTTAATGACAGCATTGCCTTCTACGTCGCCGAAGAAACCTCTGTAATAGTCATTACAGGTGAGGGTCATCTTGCTGACTTTCTTGCTGTTGCCATCGAATGTACCTTTGAAACCATAATGTATATCGCCAATAGACTTATGTTCCCTGGTTCTCGTGATATCGTTGGCAAGCTTGAAGGTCATTCCTGCAGTATTTTTTCCTGAATTCACAAATGTAGCCAGAGCGTCCAAGTCATCCTCCGTCTTGATGAGATATACGAGATTATCACCTGATCCCTCTGTAGCATAGATATAATTGTTGAGAGAAACTCCATTGAGAATAGCGAAGGTACACGTCTGCTTTCCGGCATAGTCTGGTGATTTACCTGTTACCGTCAGGGTATATGTGTCTATGTCCTTCAGTTCGCTGAGTGCTACAACCTGATTATTGCTTTTTCTTACAGTCAGCGTATAGTCAGTATCAAGTTTCAGTTCGGAAGAATATCCATAGTAACGCACTTTTGGTGACACTGTCACCACTCCACCATTGTTGTATAGATATCTGTCATTCATGTTGGTGACTTCAAACAGGATATAATATGTCTTGTTATCAGCACACTGCACGGTCTTATATACAAGATTATCCGGTTTTGTGGCAGAAACTTTGTATCCTTTTGTTTCACCGAGAGCTGTAGTATAGTAACAGTTTTTATAAGTACAATAGCTACGGCTGAACGTATTGCTTCCGGTACTGCCCATTGTCACGCTTACCGGTGCAAACACACAGTCGGTCAGTTTACCATAGTTCTTGCTAAACCATCCTATGAAACCACCAGAACAGGTTGCTGATTCACCGAGCATACTACCCTTGAACAAACAGTTACTAATATTGATGATACCACTTTCCACATTAGCTATAAATCCGCCGTTTGAGGCATCGCCACTGTATGTGCTTTTGAGGGTGCTGAGTACAATACAGCTGTCAATGGTGCTATTTCCCTTTGCATAAGCTATGAGACCTGCAATCTGCCTGCCGGAGCTGCTGATGGTACCAGCCACTTTAAGGTTCTTGATAGTAGCCTGGTCTGTATAGAGGAAAGGTGCGCAGCCGTCCGCTGTCGTTTCTTTGTTGAATGTCAGTGTCTTTCCACCGCCATTGAATGTACCTGAGAACTGATGTTCCGCAGTACTTGCCATCTTTGACACAGTGATGTTGGCACCCAGTTTCACATGCTTCTGCCAGAAATGGTTCCATGTTTCCTCGTCCTGGATGGCATCACAGAAGAAGTCCCAGCCTTCCTTGGAAGTGATGATGTAAGGCTTGGCTTCAGAGCCGTCAGGAGTGTATGTGCTTGAGAATCCCAGCAATGGAGATTCCTTGTAATTGGTCGTGATAAGGACGTTCTTTGCCGGCATGGCCAGTGTGTAAGGATTGCTGCTGCCGGTGAGTGTGCCGGCTGTGGCCTTGAGTGACACTGCATAGCCGTTGATGACAGATTCGTAGTTGACGGAGAGTTTCATCTGCTCTCCTTCAGTTGCATATAGCGTGCCGTCATATTCCAAGCCCGTGTTGTAGGCTATAATGCCGGCAACACTGTCGTTAGTGGCCGTACCATATCCCTTCACTGTCATGCCTTGAGCAGCAGTGATGCTGTAAGCCTTTTTGCCCTGACTCGTGTAGTTGCTGCCGTCGTTCATCTCCTGCATGTAGTAGCAGTTAGTTATCTTGGTCGCATTATTGCGGGCAAAGGTAGCACAGCCTGCATTGCTGATGGTGATTTGTGACGGCGCAAAGATTGAATTGCTAATGTTCAATGTTTTCTGGCCCCAACCAACGAATCCGCCACATGCCGTGGTGCCATTGCTTGAAAGCAGTTTGCCGTTGAACGAACAGCCGTCAATGTTTATTGACGCATTGCTTTTGTTCTGCTGCACACCAATGAAACCGCCGTGCGTTCCGTCGTTGTTGCTCGTATTCTCCACACTACTGTTAATGGTGACACCGCTGCGACAACCAGTGATATTGACAACACCGTTGCTGCTGCCTAACATGCCAGCTGCATATTTTGCACTTGTCTCTATCGTTACATCCGATGTACAGTTGATGATATTAAGTGTGCCATACTGTGTTCCCACAATACCACTTGCAATGTCCGCCTTAGTCTTTATAGTACCCTTGACGTGCAGGTTCTTAATAGTACATGTATTTTCCGTATTAGGGAATGGAGCAACGTTGCCTTGCTCTGTATCGTAGTTGACTGTCAGTGTGTGGCCGTCACCGTCGAATGTTCCGCAGAAGTCATGATATCTGCCGCCAGCCATCGTAGTAACGCTGATGTCATTAACCAGTTTCACCACTTTGCCGTCGAAACGGTTCCATGTGTCATTGTTTTGCAGACATACATCGAATGTTCTCCATGTCTGCTCGTTCTCAATGATGTAAGGGTTAGATGCCGTACCTGCACCCGACAGGGTCATAGGCATGAGCTTCTTGCCGTTAATGGTAGCATTATCAGAGACGGAGCCACTGTTGATTATGGTGCCGTCGGCATGGAATGTCTTGTTCAGTTTAACCGTGCCGGTATAGTTCTTGGTGTTTTCTATGAAGTCCGTCGGATTAGTCCAACTAAGGTTAATGGTACAGCCGCTGCCGCCGATACCATATTCTCCTTTAGAGCTGCCGCCGTCTTTCGAGTATGCGGAAACATGGCCACCTGAAATGTTGATTGTACCGCCAGTACCACCACTGCCGGTACCTATGGCGTGAGCTCTGCCATAGGCGGTAGCCGTGATGTAACCGCCGGTTATGTTGATGGTGCCTGCACCATGATTGGCTGTGCCACCGATACCTGCACCAGAAGCATAGTTGTTGCCGCCAGCACCACCAACAGCATTAACGGTGCCGCCGGATATGTTGATTGTACCGCCTCCGATAGCCGCTTTCTTTCTTCCGCCATACGCCGTAACCTTACCGCCAGTGATGGTGATATTTGAACTTGAGCCACCGATAGCCATACTGCCCTCCACAACTACATTTCCAGTAGGACTTTCATAGTCGCCGCCATAAACCGTGAGTACGCCGCCATGAATGTTAATGTTGCCACATGAGCCGTTGTGTGTGTAGCCAATGCCCGCATCAGAGGTGCTGACCCTACTTTCGCTTCCATTATGCCAATATGATATAACCTCAAGCTTTCCTGTATTGCCAGACTGACCATAGATTGTCAGGGTGCTGCCCTCAGGAACTCCGATACCAAATGTAGCCCTGAGACTGCAGCCATCCTGAATGATGATCTTGACATCGCCATTAATCGTGATACGCTTACATAGGTAGTTATAGACCACATTCCTGTCCACTGCGTACCAGCCAGTGCTAAGGGTTGTTGCGTTGGCACCCTCATCAGGAAACGACGTACAGTTGTGCGACTGCGGTTTTCCATTTTCGTCAATGTAATCCGTTGCCCACATTCCCATGGATGTGAACATGACAAAAAGCATCACTACCGCTCTTTGCCAAAAGGCGCAGAAGGGGTTCATACCCGGTCTTGCCAGATGAATGGTTAGGTGTTTCATTCCTTTTTTTTTGTAGTATTGTATAATATTTGTTATTAATTTTCCGTTGTCTTTCCTGCATCCTCTGCAGCGTTGGTGGCCGACTCTATGGTGTTGCCGTACTCGGCGAGTGAGTAGAACAGGAAGCAGAAAACTCCGATGCCCATTGCCATGAGTATGGTATAAGGCCATATATCATGCTGGAAACATGCCGTCACTATGATGCTGCCAATGCCGAAGAGCACTATGAGGTGGCAGCCTATCACAAATGAGTTGTGGCGTGCCAGCACCTTGCGCTTTGTCTCTGTCGTCCACCAGCGCGGCGCACCGTCGTCGGCAGGCATCTGCTCGAATGAGCGGCGCACGGAATTGTACGTGCTGTAGAATATGTATGTGATATACACCGCATGGGCGAAGAACACGCCGAAGGACCACCTTATGAAGTGACACTCGCCTTTACACATCACCGTCAGCCAATAACACGTTATGCCGAAGGCGAGAACGAAGAGGTCGCGCACCACAACTTTACGCGTGAGGTAACCCGGACGCATCAGCGAAGTGTGGCTCCACCCAAACAGCACTCCGCCCGAATGGAAATAGGACACGGAGAGTGCCGATGCCACTACGGGATGCGTGAGACGCAACTGGAAATAGGCATGGATGCAGAAGCCTATGCCGAAGATGATATAGTTGAGAGCCATGAACTGGCGTGCACGGTGATACACGTCATAGTTACGGTACCAATAGTTGTTATGCAGCAATACGAAGGCAATCATCACATTGATGCCTCCGGCCAGATAAAGCACTGTCTGATATAACTGCAGTTCCATTTTTTTCGTTGATTTCAAAAATTTGCGTGCAAAGGTATAAAAATATTTTTATACAAGGTGTGTAAAATTCAATAATGGTGTGTAAAATTCCACAATTAGGTGTGTAAAATTCCACAATTAGGTGTGTAAATTCACGAAATTTACACACCTTTTTTGGTTTTTTAATTCATTGAAGAACAATAACATACAAGGGGCGTTGTAAAAGCTATCGTTTTACACTGTAATATGATAGCTTTTACAGTGTAATATGATAGCTTTTACAGTGTAATATGATAGCTTTTGGAACACAAAACAAAACCGCTGAAACATTTTGCAATGTTTCAGCGGTTTCTGCATGAGTGTATAATAAGTGTTCTATGTCATTCCCATTCGTTTACCCAGCCGCCGATTTCCTTGGCGCGAGGTTGTTCGTGACCGCCGTCAACCACTGGGTCGATGCCAGCGTCGCTGTCAACGTCGGTGATGCTGCCAGCCATCAACTGTGCCATGCCACCCAGTTCTAATACCTCTATTGAGGGATATTTGTATTCTTTTTTCATTGTTTACTTTATTTTAAGCCCTACCCCCGCCCTCCCCAATAGGGAGGGAGCCGCTACGGGGGGCCGAATGGTGTCCCCTCCCTACTGGGGAGGGCGCGGGTGGGGCTGTTATTCTACTACTACCGTTTTACCATTGTGGATATACATACCCTTCTTCGACGGTTTGCCGTCCAGTTTGATGCCGTCAATGGTGTACCATGTGTCAGCATTGTCATTCTGCATTATGAATTCTGCATTATGAATTGCTGTTGACTCATCGCCGAAGTCGATGTCGAATCCTACAAAACTCTTGGCGCATAGAGCATCATCATCGCCTATCTTGAAGTAAGCGCGACATGCACCGAGGGCTACAGGAGCCTCGCCATCTGGATAATAGAGATTGTTGCTGCTACCCATGAAGAGCACAGACTTGTCCTTGCCGCTATATACGGTCTTGTCGTATGTGCCGAGGAAGCGCACGCGGTAGTCGCCTGCTTCACCGTTGTCAAAGCCGTCTTCAGTATTATCTACTGTCACGTCAGTGAACATTGGGTCCACGATGTTGCTGCCTCCATTCCACTTGATGATGTATGGCACGCCAGCCTCAAGCGTCGTCACAGCTTCGCTGAATGAGAGGTGGAGTGTATGTCCGGTCTCCTCATCACCAGTAATGCTTGCTGAGTTCAACTTACGAGCGTCAGCTCCGTAGAGCAGACCGTTCTCATCGGTCAGGTCAACATCAAACGGCAGACAGATAGTATTCCACTTACCATCCTTGTAGAGTGTGCGTCCCTTGAGTATGACGTTTGTCACGTTCTTGTCATTCGCATCCACGCGGCTGCTGTTGTTTGTCGAATCATTAGCCAGGGTTAGACAAGGTGTTATCGTAGCCTTCAGGTCAAGACCAGCTAATTCAGTACTGCCGTCACTATGGAAGTAGAGCAGCATCTGGTTGCCAGTAGAAGTCAATGTGCCGATATCCTCACCGTTTGAATTACAATATTTTCCTTTGCCAAGACTCTGGTTGTAAGTATTACCATCGTATACTACCAAATAGTCATAGATGCTGTTTCCTTTTTCAGAAGTAACTGTACCAGTCAAGCTGATTATATTGCCTTCAGGAGCAGTTAACAGCAGGTAGCCATTGAAATAACGACTATATATGCCATTCTTGCCACCGTCATCATAGATCGCTAAAGACTGAACGCCCTTAGGCACATTGACGACCTTGGCATCAGCATAGTTACTGCCTGTATTCTCCATATTTACATACAGTCCACCCTCAGCCGTTGCATTTTTGGTGAACACAGGAGTAACAGTCACGGTGCTGGCAGGCATTGAGAAGGTAGCAGTTGTACCACCCAGCCAGTCTAACAATGCCAATACACGGCCGGTTTCATCCTTAGCTATTACCGATGCTATAATATAGCCTTCTGCAGGCGTAGCGGTCAGCGTTACCTGTTCGTTGTAACTTACCTCGGTCTTGTCGGCCTCAACAATACCTCCTTCTTCAGGATTGTTGACAACGACGTTAAACTTCGTGTCGGCAGGAAGAATGGTAGCTGTCAAGTCAAGGTTGCCGTCGGTAGCACTCGAGTTATAGAAATAAAGCAACATCTGGTTCGGACATAGCAGTGCACCGACATTGGCATTTTGTCTAAAGCTACCATCACCTAAGCGCTTATTGCTATCAGTAGCACTGCCTTCATATACATCCAGATAAGTCCAATAATTTGAAGAAGGAACAGAACCTGTCAGCTTTATCAGCCTACCTTCAGGAGCAGTTATCAGTACATAGCCATCAAAGTTCGTGCTGGAAGAACCATTCTTACCACCGTCGTCATATATCTTGAACGAGGTAACGTTGTCTGGTACATTTACCTTCAGGGCATTAGCGGCTTTAGTTCCTGTCCATTCCATGTTGACATGGAGACCATCCTCTGCCGTCAGGGCGTTGGTAAACGATGGGGTGACGGTCACGTCGCTGGCCGGCATCAAGAAGAATGTAGCGTCAGCGTTATCATACCACGCGCCGCCTGTCACCTTAACAGCATAACCGGCTTCATCTGTTGCAGTACACTTCTCAAGGAAGTAGCCCGTTGCAGTTTCAGGATTCAGCGCAATCTGCGTATTAGGCACAGCCAATGTAGGTGTGACAGTGAGCTTGTTGCTACCTGTTGTCGGGTTGTTCACAGTAACGGTATGCTCTACAGTGGCACTTACCAGCGTGACAGTCAGGTCAAGACCATCGTAACCTCTACTACTGTTATTGAAGTATAGCAGCATCTTGTTGCCAGTACTATACAGCGCGCCTACGTCCTCGCCGTCATTATTGTTGTGACCATACTTCTCTTTACCGATATAGTTGTCCACATTTGCGCTTTCACCGTCATATACAGTCAGGTTATAGCTCGAATAACATTTTACCCTACCGGTGAGCTGAAGTAGGTAGCCTTCTGGAGCAGTGAGCAGCATGTAGTTCTTGCCCTTACCATTTGTCTTGCCGTCCTTGCCACCGTCGTCATATACCTTGAATGAGGTAACGCCTGCTGGAATCGTCACAGTCTTCGGCGTCGTGGCTGTATTGGCTACGCTCGGCATGTTCACATAGAGACCGCCATCTGCAGTCCAGTTGTTGACAAATGCCGAGGTGACGTTGACATCAGCGAAAGGCATGGTGAATGTGGCAGCGGTGTTGCCTGTGTACCAGAGAGCATCTGTTACATCCAGCGCCAGACTGTCTTCATCCATCACGGTGAGTTCGTTAAGCATCCATGTAGCGTTTGTTGGCACAACGTTCAATGTCACCTCAGTACCACCCTTGGCTGTAGCAGGATTGGCTATGATTTTGCCACCCACGCTGTCCTTAACGTTGACTGTATGAACGTCATTAACATCGAGCACCTCAAGCGTCAGGTCAAGACCTTTATATTTATAAGAGTTCGTGCAGAAGTAGAGCAACATGTTGTTACCGCTACTCTTCAGAACACCGATATTCTTGTTGCTGCCACGGTAATAGCCGTCGCCAAGCTGAGTACTGTTTGTAGTGCCATCGTATACTTTCAACGAATTATAGGAATCGTCATACGTATCTATGGTACCTGTCAGCTTCAGCACATGACCCTCGGGGGCTGAAAGCAGCACGTAGGCATTGCAGCCAGAGCTGCTGTTACCGTCTTTGCCACCATCGTCATATATCTTGAAGGCTTTTAATCCCTCAGGAATTGTAACCTGCATAGGTTCTGCCAGTGTGCTGGTCTTCACCATGTTTACGTAGAGACCTGCATCCAGAGTCTTGTCGTCAGTAAACTCAGGTGTAATCGTCACATCAGAGCTTGGCATTATGAAGGTACCAGTGTGTGTTGTGTCGTACCATAAGCCGCCGGTCACACCAATTTCGCTGCCGGTGAGATCCTGCACATGGTAATCCTTCAGCAGGTAGCCGTCCTTCTGCTGAGATGTCACCGTGATTGTGTCATTATATTTAGCCGACTCAGCCGATGCATCAACAAGGCCGCCCAGCTCTGGGTTATTCACAGTGATGTTAAAGTCCTTATTCGGATTGATAACACTAACTGTCAGGTCGATGCCAGAATCTGTAGTACCACCGGTCGTGAAGTATAAAAACACCTTGTTACCTGTAGAAGTCAGCGCAACTTTGGCATTTGAACCGCGGAAATCATCGCCGAGACGTTTGCTATATGTCATTGTGCTATCATCATAAACTGTCAGATGGTAAGAATAACTAGAGTATGTATTAACTGTACCGTTTATCTGAAGGGTTGTACCCTCTGGCGCTTTGAGCAGCAGATAGCCATCGTAGTTAGTCTTGTAGTCGCCGTCCTTGCCACCATCGTCATATACCTTGAGTTTTACAACATTGTCAGGAATATTGAGTACTCTTGGTGAACTTGAAGAGCTGGACTTCGGCATATTAACCGAAGGCATTCGTGTGAACAACGGAGTGACGGTGACTGCTGCGGCAGGCATATTGAAATAGAGTGCGCTGTCTGGTGTGTACCATGCCCAGTCGTTGGTACTGATGCTCACTCCATCAGCGTCTTTTATGTCCAGGCCATCCAAATAATAGCCATCGTCAGCTGTATATGTCACTATAACCTTGTCACCAGGCTTTGCATCCGTAACCGAGGTTTCAATAGTGCCGCCCTTTTCAGGATTAACCACAGTGATGGTGTTGGTATCTTCTGGGTCATAAACCGTCACTGTAAGGTCAAGGCCTTCACGATCTGTTCCAGTGGAAACACGGAAGTACAGGAGCATCAACGAATCGGAACTGCATATTGCGCCGATATTCTCTCCTTCCATTGTACCCAAATATCTCTTTGGACCTATCCACTTTGAAGTCGTGTGGCCATCGTAAACGGTCAAGTAGTCATTATATTCCCCTCCATTTACCTTTACGGTACCAGTCACTTTCAGTCTGCGACCTTGCGGAGCAGTCAGTTTCACATAGCCATAGAAGTTATTGCTGCTGCAGCTGTCCTTGCCGCCGTCGTCATATACCTTAAACTTTGTGACACCCGCTGGGATGACAATGTTCGTAGCATTATACAGTGATGAACTAACCATATTGTAATATGGCATATCAACGAAGTAAGGAGTAACAGTGACATCATTCTCTACCATATTGAATGATGGAGTGTTGCCACCCTTATACCAGCTGAAGTCAGTGTTGTTTAATGTGTTGCCATCTATGTCCTTCACTTCCATGCTCTGCAGGAAATGACCTTCGTCTGGTGTAATTGTCAGCGTAACCTCTTCGTCAAACTTGGCCTTCGTTACAGAAGATGTTACGGTACCGCCAGGGGCTTGTTTTACCGTGATTTTCTTTTCTGCCTCAGGATCAAACGAGCTAACATCCAGATTAAAGCCTACTTCTTCGGATGAACATATGAAATACAGCAACGTCTGATTACCACTGCTAACTCTTTCATCTATATTATTTTTATTCTTGTAAGTTGTCTGTGTAGAAGAAGTGGTGCCACCGTCATATATCTTCAGATAATAGCTGCTGGAAGAATTACCCAAATCCACACTTCCCTTCATCTTCATACGGTTGCCCTCAGGTGCGTTGAGCAACAGATAGCCTTCGTAGTAATAGCTGTTTTTACCATCCTCGCCACCATCGTCATACACTCTGAAGCGTCTGATGTCAGCAGGTATGTTCAGCACCTCTGCATCATCAACGGTTTTGTGTCCTTTCTTCATGTTGATATACGGATAGTCGCTGAATGATGACGTAATGGTAACAGGTGTAGCTGGCATAGTGAATGTCAGGCTGGTGCCCACGTTGCCCCAGTTCCATTCGCCTGTGCTGATTTCATTGCCGTCGATGTCCTTTACCACGAGGCTCTCAAGCGCATAGCCGGTGTTACGGTTAATGGTCAGCGTAACCTTGTCACCATACTTTGCCTTAGTTAAAGACGAGGTGACAGTACCGTTGGTGGTGTTTTCCACCGTGATGCTATTCTGCGTTGATGATTGGAAGAGGCGCACCTTCAGGTCAAGACCATTATAATTGCCCGTTGAATTCTTTATGTGCAACAGCAGTTGGTTGCCTGTTGACTCCAGAAGTTCAACAGCCTGACTATACTCCGTATTCCTGAAGAGTCTGGTCGCATCTGTAGTATTGCCGTCAAAGATTTCAAGACCTTCATTATTATCATAATATATATTCACCGTGCCAAACAATGACAGGCGGTAGCCTGTGGGAGCGGTAAGCAACAGATAGCTTTCGGTGTTATAGCCGCAGATGCCGTCCTTACCACCGTCGTCGTATATCTTCAGAGACTCCACGTTTGCAGGTATGTTGACTGTCAGCGGTGCGTCAGCGGTGCTGTGCTTCAGCATGTTGACGTATAGTCCACCCTCTGCCGTAAAGTCGTTGGTGAAGGTCGGAGTGATAGTCATTGCGCTCGATGTCATCTTGAAGGTGCCGGGCGTGTTGTTGTACCATAGCAAGTGCGAGAGGTCAACCTTGTTGCCGAAGGCATCTGTGGCGTTGAGGTCGCAAAGCTTGTTGCCATTGGCAGGTGTAACGGTCATCGTCACGTCGTTGTCGAAAGCTGCCGACGTAGGGCTTACGCTCACCGAACCGCCGCCTGTCGTGGCTTCGTTGACGGTGATGCCGTAAACCGTGCTGGCATCTACTAACGACACGTTGAGGTCAACACCAGGGTTGGCGTTGTTAGTATTATCCCAGTCAAATGCATAGAACTTTATAAGCATCTCATTTCCTGTTGACGTAAACGTACCGATGTCACCTTCTGGCTTAGACGATCTGCCTATCGAGGCAGAATAGTCTGCAGTGTTTCCGTCAAAGACACTAAGAGTGGAGCTAAAGTTGTCCAGATGCTGGCCTGAAAGTCGAATGAGATAACCTTCTGGGGCAACAATCCTCAAGTAGCCCGTGCCATGCACGGCATTGCCAGCCTTGCCGCCATTGTCATACACCTTGAACGACGATTTGAAGTTGAAGGCTGCAAGATCCAGTTTGGCTGTGCCCGTCTCAGGTATGTTGACTGCATAATGGCCCAGTTGGCCTTCTGCATAGTCTTCGTCAATGTACATTGGCGCAGGAAGGCCAGTTACAGAGAAGTCAAACAGATACTTGCCACGGTATTCGCCGATACCGCTGATGATCATAGTGTAATCGTTGATATCAACCACAGGACTTGGACTATAGCTGATGGAATAGTCTACATCCTTGGTGAGCAATTTGCCCGTCATGTCCTTTACGACAGGAGTGAGCACTATGGACGAACCTGTGTGCATGTAGTTGTTTTCACACTCTACACTGCCGAGCTGAACGTTCTTGGTGTCCATGATTGGCACCACCTTGCCATCCAGTATCTCCCACTGTATACCGAGGTGGGCACGGAGAGAGTCGTTTGTCATCGTGCCGACCGATGTACCCTGCACTGTACCATAGGCATACACATAATAGTTATTCACGAATTTGTTGAAATCATATCTACTACGGTGACGGCCGAACGTAGCACTGTTGCCTGTGCTGAGGTCGATGTCAAGCTGGCCAGCCATCAAGCAATTGTATATTTTGAGCCAAGAGTTGTCATTATAGCCTATGAAGCCGCCACAGTTAGTTGTTGTGCTGCCAGTGATTTTGCCATCGAACAGGCAATCATATATTTCAAGGGAGCTCCATGAATGTGCCACGAGGCCGCCATGTGAACCTTCACTACTCAACTGACTGTTGATGGTCACACTGCTCCTACAGTTGCGAATTATGCCTGAAGCGCGTCCCACCAGTCCACCACGGAATTTGTTCTGTTCGTTGGCAGTCTCTGAACCTGCAGTAATGGTGCCAGTGACATGCAGGTTTCTGACTGTAGCGTGTGAAATGTAGCGGAAAGGAGCACAGTACTTACTGTCAGAACTCAGGTTGACGTTAAGTGTATGGCCGTCACCATCAAAGTTTCCCTTGAACGGAGCATCGTCCGTGCCCACCATCGTAGTAACATTGTTGAGGTCGGCACAGAGTTTATATACCTTATCGCCGTAATTATTATTTTCATTGTTCACATGATCGACAAAAGCATCCCAGTCGATCACATTATTTATAAGGTAAGGACTTTCTTCCGTACCGTTGCCACTCAATGGTTTTACAACGCGGAAGGTAAAGTTCTTGCTACCACTACAACTGCCTTTGCCGCTAATGGTCATGGTATAGAGTCCTGGATTTTTGATGGTACCAGGAGAAAAGCTGGTTGTGTAGTTGCTGCTGCTTATTGTTTTGCCAAATCCATCCTTCACGGTAAAGTTTACCGAGATATTATTACCTGTATAGTTGTATGTAGGCTGCAGACCTGACAAGCTACAGTTTGTAAGGTTATTTGCATAATCAGTAGCCGTGGTGCCGATAAGCTGAAATTCGCCTAACTGGCACTTATAACGGTATGCACCATTATCATAGTTGTCGCTCATTCCCGTTCCCATGACCTCAGTTATTTCATAGCGGAAATACTGATAGGATGTAGCGTTTTCTGTTACATAGAAGTCCTTCTTTGGGTCATAAAGACTGGTTGGCAGGCCTCCATAAGTCTGCTCATCAAGAAGAGTCCATTTGCCGTTTGCAGAAGTTGCACCATAGAGTTTCCAGGCACGTGGATTACGAAGATAGTTAGTCTGAACATCATCCGCTACAGTTATCCTATAGCCTTTCAGTATGATGGGTTCTGACGTGTGGAAATTGATAATAAGATTCTTCCAGTTAGGTGAATTAACATAATACTTCTCTGACACATAGTACCACTTATTGTATGAACTACCATCAAAGAGTTTATCTGGCAGCTGGTCTGAATTAGAGCTGTTTGGAGGCAAAGAATCTGCATCCAGTGTGTAGAAACTGGAACCTGTGAACACCGTGTAGGTCTTGCCGTCTTTCGTGACGGAACCATGTGCCCACGCCGTCGCGACCGTGAGCACGGCAAGGACGAGCACTGCCGCCGTCCTTCGCATCGTGGTGCCGGCAAGCATCATCGCTGCCCGCGCCAAATGAGTAATCATTTGTTTCATTCTGTCTGTTATATAATATTTAGTTATATACACGGAAAAATCCGAGGCAATCATCGCATTGATGCCTCAGACCAGATAAAGCACTGTCTGATACAACTGCAGTTCCATTTATTGTCATTGATTTCGAAATTCGCGTGCAAAGATATAAAAATATTTTTGAATAAGGTGTGTAAAATTCCACAATGGTGTGTAAAATCCCACAATTAGGTGTGTAAAAATCGTGAATTTATACACCTTTTTCAGTCTTTCAATTTACTAAATATCAACAACATACAAGGGGTATTGTAAAAGCTATCGTTTTACACTGTAATATGATAGCTTTTACACTGTAATATGATAGCTTTTGAAACACGAAACAAATACCATGAAACGTTTTGCAGATTTTTTTGGCTGTGGGATGTATTTACGACATGTGTATTTTTTCGTAAAAATACACACCCTTTTTCTTTCATATTTCAAAGAAAAGCACTACCTTTGCACTCGTAAATCATAGACGTGCGCCAATCTTACGGTTGACAAGCTCTATTTAACGTGAATTCGACGAAATAAATTTTTCTATCGTTAATATCGTTAATATAGACTATTAATGTCATTAATACTTAGAGTAAAGCATTGATGGTATTAATGAATGGAATTAATGGTATTAATGTAAAAATAGATTCACTTCGTGCGATACATTGCACTCGTAAATCATAGACGTGCGCCAATCTTACGGTTGTTTCAGAATGGAGAATATGCAATTCACAGCCATCGTGCTGATGGTCTTACTTACGTTGAAACTGCTGCTGCTGCCTGGTAGGGTGGCAGCTAATGCTGTTCTCAACAAGGCACGGTGGCTGATGACCGGATGCACTGTGCTGCTCGGAGTGCAATTCCTGCTGCAGCTGACCTTGGGACTGCGCAACATAGGAGTGACGCAGGCCGTGATGCTCAACCTCGTGTTCTTCATTCCGAGTTCATGGCTGATGTCATTGGCTATCCTATATCTGCAGCGGCAGGGCCGTGTCACCAAGTTTGACAAATTCATTGGAGTGGCAACCTGGATTGCCGTGATAGTCATCCTCGGCATAGCCGCAGCCATCGACGGAAAGCCATTGCTGAGCGGTTCGAAGGAGATATTCCATGCTGAAATCATTGCTTCAATCCTGTTTGCGTGCATGCAGGGACATTATGCCTACAGGCACACCACCAATCTGCGTGCCATGAGCAATGCGCTGCACAACTATTTCGACCGCAACCATGACAGTGCGCTGCGGTGGATGCAGGTGGGCGTGGGCATACTGGTGGTACTGACGCTGATGGTTCCTGCTGTTATATTTGTACACAACAATCTACTGGCATTGTTCTGCGTGTCGTTCTTCGGCGGCATGTTCTACCTGGTTGACAGTTTCTGCAGTTACTCCATGAGTTCGGCACCAGCCAGGGTAAGGGAGGCAGAGCAGAGCGAAGAACTTTCCATAAATGCAGAACACGACGAGGAATATGCAGGGGAAGGTATAGACACCATGCAGAGAGTGACGTTCCTTGTGGAAGACTGGCTGAAGAAAGGCAGATACCTGAAGACGGGCGTGAAACTGCCGGTGGTTGCCAAGAGCATAGGTGTGCCGCAGTATCAGCTGTCAACATGGCTGCGCAACAATGACATGAAATTCAGTGAGTGGATTACGGAACTGCGCATTGTAGAGGCCAAGCGCATACTGAAGAAGCATCCGGAATGGAACAATGAAGCGGTAGCGCAGCACTGCGGATTCAACGACCGCAGTTATTTCCAAAAGAAATTCAAGGAGGTGACGGGCATGTCGCCTGCCGACTATATAGCAAGATTATAATATATATATAATGTATAAGATGAGGACGATACTATACACATTGCTGCTGTCGTTTGCCATGCTGTCGTGCAGCAACAAACAGAAACAGGCTGTGACAGCCGATGACGAGCCGATACTCGTAGGACCAGTGTTCAATGAAGATTCTGCACTCGCTTTCTGTGCGGAACAGTGCAACTTCGGTCCGCGCACCATGAACAGCGAGGCGCATGACAAGTGCGGCGAATGGATAACAGCCCGCTTCAAGCAATACGGGCTGACCGTAAGCACACAGAAGGCAGACCTGAAAGGATGGGACGGCACCACGCTGCGCTCCACCAACATCATAGCATCGTTGAATCCCGATGCCAAGCGACGCATGTTAATATGCGCACACTGGGACTGCCGTCCGTGGGCAGACAACGACCCAGATTCCACAAACTGGCGCAAGCCAGTCATGGCAGCCAACGACGGTGCCAGCGGCGTGGCGGTGATGCTGGAACTGGCACGCATCATAAAGGCAGACACAGCACAGCTTCCATACGGCATAGACTTCGTATGCTTCGATGCCGAAGACTACGGCACACCGCAGTGGACAAACATAGAAGACGAGAGTTCGTGGGCACTCGGCGCACAGCACTTCGCCAAGAACATGCCATCAGCATACGACTGCGGCATACTGCTCGACATGGTAGGCGGACAGGGAGCACACTTCTATCAGGAAGGATACTCCACACAATATGCCAAGAATGTGCTTGACGCAGTATGGCAGGCAGCTGCCGATGCAGGCTATGAGTCGTTCTTCCCACGTCAGGCAGGCAACCACATCACCGATGACCACAAGCCGCTGATAGACGCTGGAATACCGGCAATAGACATCATACCGTTTTATCCGGACTGCAAGGAAAGCGGCTTCGGACCTACGTGGCACACCGTCAACGATGACATGAACCACCTTGACAAGGCTACGCTAAAGGCCGTAGGACAGACTGTGGTGCAATATCTTTATACAAGGTGACAGAAAACACAGCCACAATAGCACTCTCCATGCTCGCCGCAGGCCGTCTTGGACTCGACGATGCAAAGACTCTGTATGACACTGCCGGGTCGGCACTTGCCGTATTTGAAAACAGCAACGACATTCGAAGCATCGTACCCGATGCCACCGACCGTCTGTGCGAAATCATGAAAGGCGACACCTCGGAATACATCCGCCGTGCAGAGGAAGAACAGCAGTGGGCAAACGGCAATAACGTAAAGATAATAACCATCAAGGACACCGCATATTCTGACCGTCTGCGCCAATGTCCTGATGCACCGCTCGTACTTTATGTTCGTGGTGATGCAGACCTTAATCCCTCATGTGCCCTCGCCATTGTAGGCACACGCAAGTGTACCACCTATGGCCGCGATACCATAGACCGTATCATTGATGATTTGAAGACGATGTGTCCGATGATACAAGTTGTCAGTGGACTGGCATACGGTGTTGATATCAATGCGCATCGTGCCTCGTTGCGCAACGGCCTATCCACCATCGGGGTGGTGGCTCACGGACAAGACACCTTGTATCCGGCTCTGCATCGTAGCGAAGCCAATAGAATGTTGGGAAACAATGGTGCTGTAATTACAGAATATCCACGTGGCACACGTCCGGAAGCACGCAATTTCTTGCAGCGCAACCGCATCATAGCCGGTATGACGGATGCCACACTCGTGGTTGAGAGTGCCGCACGCGGCGGTGGACTGGTGACTGCACGGATAGCACAGGATTATGGCCGCGAGGTGTTTGCAGTGCCAGGACATATCACTGCGGAATATAGTCAGGGATGCAACAACTTGATACGCGACCAGAAAGCACAGCTCATCACCTCAGCGCAGGACATCGCAGATATCATGAACTGGCAACGCTTGTCACAACTTGAACAAGCGCGCAACGCAGGCATAGAGTGTAAACTCTTTAACAGCCTCACCATCGACGAACAGAAAGTTGTGGATGCCCTTATGCAGCATGGCGACAAACCTCTCAGTGAACTGTCTATGATTACCGACATTCCAGTTTCGGTGCTGCAGGCATTGCTCTTCTCACTTGAGATGCGGGGAATACTCCGAGCAATGCCAGGCAATGCATACCACTTGATAACACGATAGATGGATTTTTACACAAGAAAAGATTTCACAGCGCAAACAGAAAATCCGCTGACCCGAATTATCGGATCAGCGGATTTTCTTAACCCATCTATATACAAAAAAATGCAGCTAATCTCACGACCTGCTGCATTTCCAGAATTTATCTACTAACCTAAACAATATCAATCTTAAGGAAGTTTTTTGTTTTGACCGTCTCTCCGGGTAGGTTGGTGGCTCTGTTGCCATCCCCTTGCCCTTCGGACTGCATCAAATAAAAACTTTGTTACCCTAATTAAACAAATCCTTTTTTACCCCCGCCTCACGGCGAAAACTAAAAACCTAAATCAATCTTTATATACTAACTAACCTAAACAATATCCTATCTTTGACTTTTTGATGTCGCAAGGAAGAATTTTTGTTTTTTCCTTTTGACAATGCAAAGTTACAAACTTTTTTCTGTGTGCGCACACAGTTTTTGAAAAATCTTTCATTTTTATATAGTATTCTTGATGCAAATCAACGTTTGTGTGCGCACACATAGCAAAAAACGACTTTTTTAGGCTATTATTTAGTATTTTGATGCCAATAATTTAAATTCCATAAAAATTAAGGCGTTTTTTATCCTTTTGCGCTACGCAGTTCTATAACTTCGAGGTCTTTTACATCTGCACCATCAATGACAAATCGTACCAATGTGCGCACGGGTTGCTGACCATACAGACCCGCTGCACCAGGATTTATATGCAGGCAATGATTGGCATGGTCAAACATCACCTTTGTAATATGGGAGTGACCGGAAATGAAAAGTTTCGGTGGGCGATACTGCATCACCCAGCGCACGCTGCGATCATAGCGGCCGGGATAACCACCGATGTGCTTTATCAAAACATCTACATCCTCACACTTGAAGCGCAACATTTCAGGAAACTCACGGCGCACAATGTCACCATCAATATTACCATGCACACCGCGCAAGGGTGCTATCTCACGCAGACGGTCGGCAATCTCAATATTGCCGAAGTCGCCGGCATGCCATATCTCATCACATTCCTTGAAATAATGCTCATAACGCTCATCCCAGTGCGAGTGGGTGTCTGATAGTAGTCCTATGCGTTTCATCTTGATTGTATAAATTTCAATTTGACTATTTGTATTCTTTCCTTATTATATAACCTTCTTCATTATATAATATAACACATTCTTTATTATATAAAAAAGATTTATCTGGTTTAAGATTGTACAAAATTATATAAAAACATACAGCCATTGTTACCTTTTTATAATTTGTTTAGATTGTTAACGTAAATTAATACCAAACATGGTGGCAACTCTCTTGCGTAATTAAAATAATATAAGTAACTTTGCAATTTCAAGAAAACACATTATATAATGATAGTAAAAAACAAAAAAAACATGAAAGTGCAGTGGGCGAAGTTCATCGTCGTGATAGTTCTTTACCTGCTGTTCCTGTATTGGTTGAAGAGCTGGCTCGGACTGATTCTCATACCATTCATCTTCGATGTCTATATCACAAAGAAGATACGCTGGGACTGGTGGAAAGACCTTGAAAACCCCATGCGCATGGTGATGTCGTGGGTTGACGCACTGGTGTTCGCATTGGTGGCGGTGTATTTCATCAACCTGTTCTTCTTCCAGAATTATGTAATACCATCATCATCGCTTGAGAAATCACTGCTTACCGGTGACTATCTCTTCGTGAGCAAAGTGAGTTACGGCCCACGTATTCCACAGACACCACTTACCATGCCGCTGACGCAGCACACACTGCCTGTGGGTGGTATCAAGTCATACATAGAATGGCCACAGTGGGAATACCGCCGCGCATCAGGTCTTGGTAAAGTGGAACTTAACGACATCGTGGTATTCAACTTCCCTGCAGGTGATACAGTGGTAAGCGAACCCAAGTGGCAGCCGCAAGACTATTACCAGATGGTGTATGGTTATGGACAACAGATACTGCAGCAGAGTGACCTGAACGTGAATGTTGATTCACTTACACCTATGCAGCAGCGCAAATATTACGAAATGGCATATAATGCCGGACGCCAATACCTGTTAAGCCAGCCTAATGAATACGGCAAACTGATGTGGAGACCAGCTGACCGCAGGGAAAACTACGTTAAGCGTTGCGTAGGACTGCCTGGACAGACACTGCAGATAAAAAACCGTATCGTTTATCTTGACGGCAAGGCAAACAAGGAACCAGACAACGTGCAGTACACCTATTATGTAAAGCTGAAGGAGCGTCTGCCTGAAGACTTATGCCATGAACTCGGCATCTCGCAGGAAGACCTCACACAACTTAATACGCAGGGTGTGATGCCTCTCACAAAGAAGGCATACAACACATTGAAGTCACGTCGTGACCTCGTTGCTTCGATAAAGTTAAACGAAGAACAGACCGTGGGCGACATCTATCCACTTAACTCACGTCATGGTTGGACACGCGACAACTATGGTCCGGTATGGATTCCACAGAAGGGCAAGAGCATCAAACTGACACTTGAAAACCTTCCTGTCTATGAGCGTCCGATACGTGTGTATGAAGGTAATGACCTCAAGGTTACTGACGACGGCAAGATACTTATCAACGGCAAGGAGGCAAAGGAATATACCTTCAAGATGGACTACTACTGGATGCAAGGCGACAACCGCCACAACTCTGCCGACTCACGTTACTGGGGTTTCGTACCAGAGGACCATATCGTGGGCAAACCTATCTTCATCTGGTGGTCAAGCGATCCTGACCGCCGCGGGTTCAGCGGCATACGCTGGAGCCGTCTGTTCCGTTGGGTTGACAATATAAAATAAGAATACAGAGAGATAAAATCCACTTTAAATAAACGAACGCCCTGTGATGACATTTCATCGCAGGGCGCTTTTCTTACCTTACAATTATATAATACTTATACCATTAATATAACATCAGATTTTATTGATAGTGTTCTGCAGTTCGTTAAGGAACATGGCTGCCTGTCCTCCGTCCATCTGTACATGATGGAACTGAAAGGATATTCCTAGTGTTGTTTTCATCAGACATCGTCTGAACCTGCTCCATGCAAGGAAGGGGTTGTTGAACACACCGCTGTATTGGTTGACAATACTGTCGAGCTCTGTCGTCACCACCGCCGATGTACCTATAACCATAGAATCTTCCAATGACGTGCTTTCGCATGAAACACTTGCTGCCCGTGTCAATATCATGTAGTCGGTATTAAACTGCTGCAGGTCTTCACCGTAAGGAATGTCGCACGAACATATACCACCATTCGCGTTGTTCACTATCACATTTATGGCAAGGCGGTCGTATTTATATAGTTTTCCGCCTTCGGGCAGCATATAAAACTCCTCAATCTTGCTTGCTGCCTTGCCGACACACCAGCACAGCAGCATATTGAACTTCATGCCTGTACGCTTGCTGAGCTTACGGATGCGGGTGACATTGAAAGTCTTTGTCAATGTCACCATCGGCATGGGCGACTGCATCCACATGTCGAAGGCCCGTGCTCGACAGGTGTCTTTGGGGTTTACCTCCTGCTTCATCTCCAGTACCTCCCCACGCGTTTCTTGTAGTCGAGGTATTCCTGCCCGAAGTCCTTCTCCAGTCTTTTCTCCTCACTGAACACCTGTATGGTAAGCAGAACTACCTCAGCGAATACTATGAGCAGCGGCCATGCAGACCACAGCCATACGAGCACGCCGGCATCAAAGATATAGATGCCCACGAGCATCGGATTGCGACACAGGCGGTATGGACCATCGGTCATCAAATGTTTAGTGCGCGGTGCCACCTCATGGCCGTAGGCATCGAAAGGATTTCCCTTGCCTATCATACGCATGTATGTAATGCTCCAAATGCTTAGTATCAGCCCACACACCGAAAGTGCTACACTGACGATGCACAGCACCGTAGAGTCTGGTACATAAGGACATGGCCTTCCTGATACCATCCACATCAATGCAGGGATGCCGATTACAAATATTGCCAGTCCCAGTAGATATCCAAATAGATTTTTCATTTCTTTTTTTGTTTACCGTTCTATATATCCCTTGTGTTTGAGGTTGTCATCGATGCACCACATTAGTTCTTTATGTCGATGCCGCCGATGAAATTGCTTGCCACTATATGCAGGCATGGTGAGTTCACGTCGGCATTGCGCATAGACTTGTTGCTGACACCTCCTATAAAACTGCGGCTGTTTACCACCACATTGACATGGCTTGGCACATACACTTCCACACCGCCTATGCAGGTATGGATTTCTATCTCCTCATCTTCGGTGATGAGTGCATTGCGCAGGTCGAGGCGTATGCCGCCGCAGAAGGCATCGAGGTTTGCGCCGTGGAATGGTTCTCCGTGATAGACATACTCATCGCCGCCGTATCTGACAGAGCAGCAGATGCGTCTGCCATCCTCCGTGTGCGGCACTGGGCGCTGCAGCCACTGATCGCGGTTGCGACGAAAACTGTTGATGATCAGGTCGCCTCCAAGATAAAAGAGCAATACCGGAGCCACATACTCTGTCCAGGACTGCTGCCACAGCCAGTCATTCTGTATCAGTCCCCACATGTTGCCCAGTTTCCATCCTGCGGCCGCAATGAATAATAAACCTATTAATGTTCTTGCTTTCATATCTGTAAGTTTTAGTTTGTTTTCATGAATACAGATGCAAAGTTACGTTTTTTCTTCCACCTATGCAAGTTTCTGGGATATTCTGCAGGCGTTTTGTGACGAGCGACAGGCGTTTTTATTATCAGTTACTTGTCTATGTCGCTGATTTTTCGTAACTTTGCACTCACTTATGAAAACATTTGAAGAATTGGGCGTATGCCCTGAGATTTGCAGTGCCATCGACGAACTGGGCTTTGAACAGCCCATGCCCGTTCAGGAGGCTGTTATTCCACTGCTGCTTAGCGAAGAGCTTGGTGGCAAAGATTACATTGCTTTGGCTCAGACCGGCACAGGTAAGACTGCTGCCTTCGGACTGCCGTTGTTGCAGATGATTGACCCAAAGGACAAGACCACCCAGGCTGTGGTGCTGTCACCGACGCGTGAGCTGTGTCTGCAGATTGCCGATGACCTGCGTGACTTCTCCAAGTATATCAAGGGCATCAATGTGGTAGCGGTGTATGGTGGTACCAGCATCAACGACCAGATACGCTCACTTCGTCATGGAGCACAGATTATCGTAGCAACGCCAGGCCGTCTCATCGACCTTATGGAGCGTGGCAAGGCTCATTTGGAACAAGTCAGCCACATTGTTCTCGACGAGGCTGACGAGATGCTCAACATGGGTTTCTCGGAGAGCATCAACAAGATTTTCGAGGCTCTCCCTGACGAGCGCCAGGTGCTGCTCTTCTCTGCCACCATGAGCAAGGAGGTGGAGCGCATAGCAAAGAACTACCTGCGTGAATATAAGGAAGTGGTGGTAGGCTCTCGCAACGAAGGTGCGGAACATGTAAACCACATATACTATATGGTGAATGCCAAGGACAAATACCTTGCCCTGAAGCGCATCGTTGACTATTATCCGCGCATCTACGGCATCATCTTCTGCCGTACCAAGGTGGAAACGCAGGAGGTGGCCGACAAACTTATCAGGGATGGTTACAATGCAGAGTCGCTGCACGGCGACCTGTCGCAGCAGCAGCGCGACCTCACCATGCAGAAGTTCCGCCAGCACCTTACGCAACTCCTCGTAGCTACCGACGTGGCTGCCCGTGGTCTTGACGTCAATGACCTCACGCATGTGATAAACTACTCCATGCCTGATGATACGGAATCATACACACACCGCAGCGGTCGAACCGGCCGTGCAGGCAAGAAGGGCACCTCGATAGCCATCATACACTTGCGCGAGCGTCACAAGATTCGTCAGGTGGAGAAGACCATCGGCAAGGATTTCCTTGCCGGCAAGTTGCCTACACCACAGGAGATATGCACCAAGCAGCTTTTCCGTGCCATCGACCAGATAGAAAAGACCGACGTGGACGATGAGCAGATAGAGCCGTTCATGGAGGAGGTGCGCCGCCATTTCGAATATGTTGACAAGGAAGAGATACTGAAGAAACTCGTAAGCCGTGAGTTTGGCCGATTCCTCAGCTATTACGCCAACGCTCCAGAGATAGAGGATGTGGTGGAGAAGAAGAAAGAGAAGGGCGGCAAGGGCAGGAATGCCATTGACGACCGTGGCGGGCATCCAGACTGGTCTAAGAAGAAACCTCGTGCAGGAGTGCAGGAAGGCTACACCAAGCTTTTCATCAACCTCGGACGCAAGGACCGTTTCTTCCCCGGCGAGGCCATGCAGTTTATCAACCGCTATGTGCCGGGACGTCAGGACGTGGGACATATCGACATCATGCCTGCCTTCTGTTTCATCGAGGTGCCGTCAGGCGATGCACGCAAGGTGGTGGGTGCGCTCAACGGAGCATTCTACCACAACAAGAAAGTAAACTGCCACATAGACCGCGACGGCGGTAAGTCGGGCGGTAAAGGCAAGGGCGGCAAGCGCAATGCTGCGAAGGACAACAGCCGCGAGCAGCAGTTTGACGAACGCAAAGCCTTGTTCGGCATGATGGACAAGGAGGAAGGCTGGGCACGCCGTCGTCCCAAGAAGAAAAAGAAGTGATACACAAGGCATGACACTCCACACTACATATTTCGGTTCGGTGGACTGGTATGCGCAACTGCTCAGCGCCACCGAACCCGTAATCATCGACACCAAGGAGCACTATGTCAAGCAGACAACGCGCAACCACTGTCTGATTGCCACGGCTGGCGGTGTGCAGAAGCTCACCGTGCCCGTCACCGTTCCGCAGGCATCGGCTGACGGCGGCAAGGCTCTGACGTGTGATGTGCGCATTAGCGACCACGGCAACTGGCGGCATCTGCACTGGCAGGCATTGTCGTCGGCTTATGGCCAGTCGCCTTTCTTCGACTATTACGCTGACGATATCCGACCATTCTTTGAGCAGCGGTGGGATTTCCTCGTTGACTACAACCAAGCCATAATGCAGAAGATGAAGGAACTGCTGGCACCCCTTCCCGCCCCCAGCGATGTAAGGAAAGACGGAGTGGATGAGTACTACCAGACCTTTCAGCGTCGCCACGGTTTTATACCCGGTCTCTCCATCCTTGACCTTCTCTTCAACATGGGACCGGAGGCAGTGCTTGTGCTTTCAAACTGACAAGTTCAGTATTCAGCCATGCGCTTTCTCATCTCCTTCAGGCGCTTGCGACGTTTATAGCTGAAGAGTTTCTCGATGCCTCCGAGTATGTCGGTACTGACAGATGCACCTGCGCCTGGCGACGGCAGTTCCGGCTTGTATGATTTCGGCAGCGTCCACTGGAATTTGCTTCTGTTTTTGTCACCATAGATGATGACCTCCGTCAGAGCATTGAACGACGGCAGTATGTCGAGCGTATCGTCCAGTTCCTCGTATGTCAGCGTGCGTGTCATATAGCCTGAGCGCCGCAGTATTATCTCGCGGCTCTTGAAATCGTCGGCAAGGGTATCGAGCATCGCCGAACCATCCCAGATGGTGCTGTCGCAGGCGTTCTTGCCATACTGCACCACGACATTGCGCACGGGCACACCGCTCTCCATGTCAACTACCACTATGCGTCGCTGTGCATCCACAACGATGCACATCTGCAAAGCAAAGACTGTCATCAGCAGGTTCCGTCGTCTGCCATTATGTTTCAAATGAAAAACCATCACGACCGCAAAATTACACAATTCCCATATACTGCACAATGCCCTACGGCATTATTATGCTTCTTTATGAATAAATTATAAAAAATCCACACATGTGATTTTTATATAATTTACACATAATAAAACACATGAGAACATCTTTTCTGCGGTAATGGTTTGGCGTTTCGACAAATTATGCGTAACTTTGCACGACATAACTCAACTAATAAAGAAACTAATCCTATTTTATGAGCAAGGATAGAAAAGAAAATCGGCTGTGCATACTTAAAACATGCACAGCCGATTTCTGGTTTATCTACCTCTGCCATATACAACAAAAAGGGAGGCCGTTAGGACCTCCCTTTTATGATTGTTTTAATCTTGAATTGTTTTTGCTGTCAATCTCACATTGACTTCAGATAGGATATTTTTATTAAAGCATAGAAATAATTATCTTAACCTTGTTCTCTAATCTCAAACTCTCTGATAACCGCCAACGGTTTCTAAATGGCCACAGAACTCTTAGTTCTTCAAATCCTCAATATTGCCATTGATGACGGTGTCACTCTGTGCCACAGTGTTCTTGTCCTGCTGTATGCGCTGCAACATCTCAACGGAACGTGCGAAATCTTCACGCTGCTCTGTTTCTGCATCACTGTATGGCATCTGTGCAGCCTGACCGAGCGCCAGCACCACCGCCACACATGCAGCAGCTTTATACAATGGCCTAAGACGACGGCTCATGCTGATGCTGCGCGCCTTGACATGCATCGGCTCCTGCTTGCGCACCTCACCGACTGCTTCCATTATACGGCGGTCAAACTCTTCACCGAGGGTATCGCTGTTCTTTGCGAAAGCTTGTTCGGCAAATAACTGACGATAGCGCAACAGATGTGCAGGAACCTTATCTGCGTCCTGCGCAAAGAAAGCCCGCAATATCTGCTCCTCTGCAAGTGATGTCTCGCAGTTGAAATAGCATTCAAGCAGTTGTTCTATGTATGTATAGTTTAACACTGTTCTATGAGTTATTAATGGCTTAAAATTTTCCCCCTCTATATCCACGACGGATAAGGAGGGGGAAAAGTTACAGCAAATCATGTTAAAGGTTGTTAATGATTTTGCTCGTTTGTTTCTAAAGTTGTTCTTATGGTTTGCCTGGCACGGAAGATATTTACCTTTACCTGATCTTCTGTGATGTCAAGCACCTCTGCAATCTCACGATATGAGTATCCTTCGAAATCACGCAGTTGCATACATGTGCGCTGTTTCTCCGGTAACTGGTTCATTGCCTGCCTCACAATGCTTATGCGTTCATCCACATCATTGTCGGCGACAGGAGCCACTGGTTCTGTATCGAGCTGATCGAGCGATTCTGTTTGATTGACATGCATGCGCTGGCGGTCAAGTGCAAGGTTGCGCGTCATGCGCAATGCGTATGCTTCAATGTTGTCAATGCCGCCAAGTGTGTCGCGCATCTTCCACAATTTTATTATCACATCCTGCACCACGTCTTCTGCCTCCTGACTGCTGAGCGTGATGCGCAGCGCCAGTCGGTACATCTGATTCTTCAGCGGGAGTATGTCGTGAACGATGTCCAAAGGAGGTGGAAGGGTTGAAAGGTGAAAGGGTTGAAAGGTGGAAAGAGGAAAGAGCCCTACCCCGACCCTCCCCAGTAGGGAGGGGGCGAGTGGAAGGGCTGTGAACTATGATATTACCGTTCCGTGGTTGCCGTCAATCTTTGTGGCAAGGGTGATGATGACACGCTTCACACCGGCCTCAACGGCTTCGAGGGCATTCTCTATCTTCGGCATCATGCCGCCGGAGATTACGCCGTCCTTTACATACTGCTCGTATGACGAGCGTGTGATGTTAGGAATAACGCTGTCGTCGTCGTCGGGATTGCTGAGCACGCCTTTCTTCTCAAACGAGAAGATGAGCGTCACGTCGAAACTGTCTGCCAGTGCCTTCGCCACGGTGCCTGCCATGGTGTCGGCATTAGTGTTGAGAATGTTACCCTGACCATCATGTGTCAGCGGTGCAACCACAGGGGTGACGCCGCTGTTGATGAGCGAAGCGAGGCGGTTGCCGTCGGCACAGTCCACGTCGCCCACGAAACCGAAGTCCACCATCTGTTCGGTGCCGTCGTCCATCTTCACCTTCTTCAGCGGACGCTTGTGCGAGCGTATCACGTCCATGTCGGCACCGGTCAGTCCGAGTGCGCATACACCTTTGGCTTGCAACTGTGCCACGAGGTTTTTGTTTACCAAACCACCGTACACCATTGTCACTACCGACAGCATCTCAGCGTCGGTTATTCGTCTGCCGCCCACCATGTGGCTCTCTATGCCGAGCTGTGCGGCAATCTTCGTGGCGCGTCTGCCGCCACCGTGCACCAATACCTTCTTGCCGGGTATGGCAGAGAAGTTCTCAAGCAGAGCGGCGAGCTGTTCCGGGTCTTCAACCACGGCGCCGCCCACTTTTACTATTGTAAGTTTTTCCATATCGTAACTTTGCTTTTTGGGGTTTAATGATTAGTTTTCTGCAAAGTTACAAATAATCGCTGAAATAACAAAATGAATTGATAAAGAAAAAAAGGAGATAGGGGATTATATAAGGAAAGACAGATAACGAGCCATATTTTAATGAAGAATATAGAATGAAGAATTTACCTAATTGATTGGATGGATTATGACTTTCTCCACCATTAAAAAATATCGCCAACAAAGTTAGCGATATTTTTCTTTTTCTCCAAATTATCTTATTATCCAAAAATGGGTATTTAGCATAATTTATGACATTTGGAGCGGTTTTGCCTCTTGCATGAAGTAAAATTACTCAATTATCACAAGTAGCCAAATAATCAGTGGTTAAGACTATACATACTAATTGTATAGTTCAGTTATTCAACAATTCATTCACCACCTCTTTCATTTCATCAATAGTTGCGGGCGACGAAACAACCTTGCCGTCTGGACTTAGAAGAACTGTTTCAGGCAGCGAATGGATACCAAAGGTATGGGCTGCAACAGATGGGGTGTCACGACCTTCACCACCCCAGAGTTGTGTCCACTTCAACTGTCGCTTCTCTATCTCATCGCGCCATCCTGGTGGGTAATTGTCGTGGTTGAGTGCTATGCTGATGACCTGAAGACCCTTCGGATGACAAGTCTCGTAGATAGATTTTATCTGCTGCAGGCCACTTATGTCAGCTTCCCTGCTGTTCCAGAAATGTAATAGCACATAGCCCTTGCCCAGATACTCGCTTAAAGGATGAATAATGTTTTGCGGGTCTTTCAGTTCCACATCATGAAAATCCGTACCTGGATTTCGTTTCATCAATCCTTCATAGTACTCATGTACAGGGGCAAGCAATGGGTGATTGGTGAAAGCATAACTACCATCCATATAGGGCTTTAGCTGTGTTACATTCATTTCACTGTATGACTTAAACAGAGAAAAGGCAGAGATAATGTTGTCAGAATGCCGGATGATACCATCTTTATATATTCCCCTGAGGGTGGATAATATGCTGTCTCTCTCTGTCGTGTCTGTTGTATTCCACATCTGTAATTCCATTCTTCGGATATTTTGTAGGAAATCGTTAGTCGGCTGGCTGCTGGTGGAACTCTTAACTGTACGGTTTGTCAGATCGACTTCAATGGGCTTCCCGTCAACAACAAATCGAACTCTGCCATCTTTTGAAATAATCTCGATGATTTCATTCATTGGCAACTTACATCTAATATTAAACTGTCCACCTTCAACAGGGTACTCACCCATTCCCTCCATTTGAGGAATTCTTCTCAAGGTGACACATGACGCATCCAGTTCTGTATGCCCTGTGATAACACACTCTACCTGTTCTGCATCGCTGAGCAACATAGAGTTAAAGGTGACCATTTTTGACAGGTTAGCCATCGTTACACGTGTATGTGCATAATGAGAAGTCATCTGCTTTTCCTTCAGTTGCTGCTCTTCTATGGTGTATTCATAACCTTCGCTTTTTTGGTAAAGTGTTGCACAACTCAAGCACAGCATACTCTCGTGACCTTCATTCTTGGTACTGGCAATCAGGGGCAAAATCAAATTTGTCAATTTATCATATTGTTTCTTAGACAACTTACCATTGTAGGAGTTACATAATTTATTTAAAACGATTACAGCAGATGTACGTCCCTGTTCTGTCTCACGATTGTATATCTGGCAGATTTTTTCCACCTTTGCCAATAGATCATCATAAGTAGCAGCATGGGTTGCCTCTCCTCCCTCAGAGGTTACCTGGCTTGCCTTAGGTTGGTAAACTGACAGATATGTCTTGGCCTTGGGCTTTTTACCCTCAAACTCATAGACCTCGCCGTTCATATACCATGTCTGGCCTTTCGAACTGCCGAACTTCCCCCCCCTCTTCAGATATTGGCTCCAGACTAATAGGAAACAGTGGCGCATCCCATCAGGCTTATTGAAGGAGAGCAGACGCACATTTGAACCAGGCAGGAAGGACAAAGCTCGTCCTATTATCGGCTTTTCACCAATGTTTACCTGAATGCCCGTCAGTGGCGAGTCGCCTTCATTGGCATTGTGCAGATAAATCTCCTGAGCTAAACTTGCCTCTGAATAAAAAGCACGGTCTAATTTGCAGAGCGACTCAAAGAGAAACATCGGATCGCTAATGCCCTCCATACCAAAAACCTTACTGAATCTATAAGCTCGCACATAGGGATTCGTGGAATCTATGCGATGAATGTTGTACTCCCCTGACTCCGCGAATTCCGTGAGATACTGGTGGAGCAAGGCATCACCTTTCTCCTGTGCTGACAGTGCTAATGACAGTAACAGGGCAATAGCAGCGACAACAAGTCTATTGTTCATGTAATTCTTCATACACTTCTTCTTTTTTTACATTATAAATAAGAATTGCTTCATGTGGCTGTGAATCTTTTTTCAATTCATGCACGATGAATTTGTTGACAAGACGCTGCAGTCGCTCATCAGCGTGTATCACTCGTTGCATTTTCTCAATATATAGATTTTCATCCACTTTCGTCAATTCACGTTCTATTTTTGCAATATAGTAGTCCAGACTGTCAACATTTTGGGCTTGGACAGATTGCTTCCGGGTAACATATCTCTCTTCAGTATATTTCTTTGCCGCTGGCTTGGAATCAATAGTCTTTTCCGTAGTTACGAACTGCAAATCTGAAGGTGACGGACTCGGAGTTTGCTCTTTACTGACTATGAGACTATTGCATATAGGCCTTTGTTCATCTCCCTTTGGCAAAACCAGTAACACTGCCGTGATAGTACAGGCGGCGAGAGCGAGAGAGGTAAGAGCAATGCGCCATGCCTTGGACGCTGTGCGAGTCTTTTCTGACCCCACCTGCTGCATGACGTTGACAAGGAAATCCTCAGGCACTTCCACTTCTGGCCGTTTGTCTTCCCTTCTCCGCAAGGCCTCACGCAGGTCATTGGCGAAAGCATCGTTTCTCGTCTGAAAGTCTTTATCTTTAATCTCGTCCATCTTCTTTCTGTTTAATCATTACCATAAGTCTTTTTCGTATTCGGCGAAGCCGCTGTGACAGGGTATTCGGTTCAGCATCCATGATGTATGCTATGTCGTTCAGGGAACGCTCCTCGTAGTAATACATGTGGATGAGCAACTGATCATCGGGTTTCAGGTCTTCCACCGCCTTCTCAAGCAACTGTATGCGCTCGTCGCTTCCTATTGTAAATTCCTTGTCAATGGTGGAGCACGACATCATATCACTGTGCGCCGCCACCTCGTCAAGCTCTATCATGCAGGGCCTTTGTCGTCGCAAGTGATTTACCGACTCGTGGTAGGCTATGCGCAACACCCATGTGAGGAAGGAGGAATCACCGCGAAACGTGTCAAGCCTCTGATAAGCCTTTACGAATACGTCTTGCGCCACGTCCTCGGCTTCGCTGCGGTCTGACAACAAACGCATCACGAATCCGAGCACGTGCCGGGCATGTTGGCTGACCAGCTCGCCGTATTCTTTTTTACTTATCACTGTGCTCATTCTGTTATTATAGACGGCTTACCTTGAAAAATATGACAGGTTATGTTGTTAAAAAAAGTAAAGGATAATATATATACTTAAAAATCAGAGGTTTCGTTAGACCGTTCTAATAGCAGCCATATTACACTGTAAAAGCATTCGTATTACTGCGTAAAAGCATCCATATTAGACAGTAATATGGCTGCTATTGCAATGCCCTTTGAATTGCTCTAAAATAAGGGACGAAAAAACCGACTGATAATGTAATCAGTCGGCGTTTCTCTTTTTCACGTTAATTACTGATGAAATTAACATTGTAACTATCCTTACAGCATCTGCTTTACTTCTGCGAGGACGGCGAGGAGTTCCTTCTCGGTGTCGGCGCGGAGCATGCGGATACGTGTGGGACGAAAGTTTGGTATGCCCTTGAACACCGGGGTGGCGGCAAGGTGGCGGCGGGTGTGGAGTATGGCCTTGTATTCGTCGCCGATGCGCTCCATGTTGATGTGCAGCAGTTCAACGAGTATGTCTATCTTCTCCTGCGGCGTGAGTGTCTGTGTGGCCTCGCGCGAGAATATCCACGGCTGTCCGAAGGTGGCACGGCCTATCATGACGGCATCCACGCCGTAGGTATGGAAGGCACGGTCGGCATCGTCGAGCGAAGTGATGTCGCCGTTGCCTATAATGGGTATGGTGATGTCGGGATTGCGCTTCACCTCACCGATGAGCGTCCAGTCGGCCTCGCCAGTGTACATCTGCGACCGTGTGCGGCCGTGTATGGTGAGTGCGGTGGCACCGGCCTTCTGCAACCACCATGCAAGGTCCCTGCCCTGCCATCCGCCTTCGGGAGTGAACTGCTTTGACAGGTTGCTGCCGAAGACGAGGTTTTCGGCATCCCATCCGAGGCGTGTCTTCACCGTCACGGGAGTGCTGACAGCATCTGCCACGGCGGCGGTCATCTGCAGCATGAGGGGTATCTGGCGCAGCATGCCTGCACCGGCACCCTTGCCTGCCACCTTCTTCACGGGGCATCCGAAGTTGAGGTCTATGACATCGGGGTGCGCCTCGCGTTCCACTATGCGTGCAGCCTCAACAACTGCATCGACGGTGCGGCCGTATATCTGTATGCCCACGGGGCGCTCGTCGTCGCTGACGGTGAGCTTGCGCGTTGTTGCACTGACGTTGCGTATGAGTGCCTCTGCTGCCACAAACTCCGTATATACCATTGCTGCACCGTAGCGCTTGCACAGGCGGCGGAAACCGATGTCGGTGACATCCTCCATAGGAGCGAGAAACAAATTTAGTTCATAGTTCATAGTTCATAGTTCATAGTTAAGGTTACCACTACTCTTTAAGTTCAGAGTGCATAGTTAAAGTTACTGTTCTGCTGTGTTCTTAACTATTGTGACTAGTATTTTTATTAATTCTCTTATATCCTCTATTATGGAATTGAATTGTTTTTCTGTAATATAATCCGTTTCACTGAGTAATTCTATCCAGTATTCTGTCTCTGAGGCCTCTTTCAGGGCAATGTTCATCTTAGAACGAAAGTCAGCCCTGCTCTGTGCTCTCAGCGCCTCTTTCACATTGGCACCTATACTGGTGCCAGAGCGCAACAGTTGTTTTGACAGGACATATTCTTTGTTTTCAGCCGATTGGGTAAGGTATTGGTATAGTCTTACAGTACGTATTGCAAATAACTTACTTTTCTCACCTACTATACTTAATTTCATTATTATAAATGTAATCCTAAATATGCACTATGCACTATGAACTGAAAAGAACTATGAACTGAAATAGCAAATAGTAACCTTAACTATGAACTATGCACTATGCACTATGAACTGCTAAAGCACTATGCACCGAAATAGCGAATAGTAACCTTAACTATGAACTATGAACCATGAACTGAAAAGAACTATGAACTATGCACTATGAACTGCTAAAGCACTATGCGCCGAAATAGCGAATAGTAACCTTAACTATGAACTATGAACTATGAACTATGAACTTAATAGTCCTCCTCCTCGGGCCTGTCTTCCTCTATGACAAGGTTATTGATGATAAACTGCTGACGCTCCATGGAGTTCTTGCCCATGTAGTAAGCCAGAAGCTTCTCTACCTCATCGCTCTTGTGCAAAGTAACCTGTTCAAGACGTATGTCTGGTCCTATGAAGCCGGCAAACTCGTCAGGGGATATCTCACCCAGTCCCTTGAAGCGCGTTATCTCCGGGTCTGGTCCCAAGTCTTCTATAGCAGACAAACGCTCTTCATCGCTGTAGCAATAGCGTGTGATGTAGTCCTTCGGCTTCTCGCCGCGCTCCTTCAGTTTCTCATCTTCTGCCTTTATTACGCTCTTGTTCTTTATCTTGTTGCGCTTGCTCCTGACGCGGAAGAGCGGTGTCTGCAACACATACACATGGCCCTTCTTCACCAGTTCGGGGAAGAACTGCAGGAAGAAAGTGATGACAAGCAAACGTATGTGCATGCCGTCATCATCGGCATCGGTAGCAACAATTACCTTGTTGTATCTAAGGTTGTCCAGTCCATCCTCAATGTCAAGCGCAGCCTGAAGGAGATAGAACTCATCATTTTCATAAACCACCTTCTTGGTCAGTCCATAGCAGTTAAGTGGTTTGCCACGCAGTGAGAAAACCGCCTGAGTGTTTACATCACGACTCTTTGTGATTGATCCACTGGCAGAGTCACCCTCGGTAATGAATATACTGGATTCCTCCTTGCGGTCGTTCTTCACATCAGAGAAGTGTATGCGGCAGTCACGCAGTTTACTATTGTGCAGGTTGGCTTTCTTGGAACGCTCACGCGCCAATTTGGTGACACCTGCCATGGCCTTGCGCTCACGCTCGCTCGACTTTATCTTTTCTTCTATCACACCGGCAATGTCGAGGTGGCGGTGCAGGTAGTTGTCAACCTCGGTCTTGATGAAGTCGCCCACGTATTTGTTGACACTGACACCGTCAGGCGACATGGTGAGCGAACCCAGCTTTATCTTTGTCTGCGACTCGAACATCGGTTCCTCCACGTTTACGGCTATGGCTGCCACGAGACCGTTGCGTATGTCACCGTACTCGTATTTGCCGAAATACTCCTTGATGGTCTTTGCAATGTGTTCCTTGAATGCCGACTGGTGCGTGCCACCCTGCGTGGTATGCTGTCCGTTGACGAAGGAGTCATACTCCTCGCCGTTCTGGTTGGTATGGGTGAAGGCTATCTCGATGTCCTCACCCTTCATGTGGATGATGGGATATAGAGGATCGGAAGTCATCTGGTCGTGCAGCAGGTCTTCCAGTCCGTTGCGCGAGATTATGCGGCGTCCGTTGAACATTATCGCCAGTCCGGTGTTCAGGTATGTGTAGTTCCTGAGCATCGTCTCCACGGTGTCGGCATGGAAAGAATAGTTCTTAAACAGCGTGTCGTCCGGCTCGAAGAATATGTACGTGCCGTTCTCGTCCTGCGTAGCCTCGGTGGTGTCGCTGACGAGCTTGCCGCGCTCGAACTTTGCTGTCCTCACCTTGCCGTCGCGGAAACTCCTCACCTCGAAGTGCGTGGAGAGGAAGTTCACCGCCTTGATACCCACGCCGTTCATGCCCACAGACTTCTTGAACGCCTTGGTATCGTACTTTCCGCCGGTGTTGAGTTGGCTCACCGCCTCTATCATCTTGCCCTGCGGAATACCGCGACCGTAGTCGCGCAGCGACACCGCCTTGTTGTCGAACATCTCCACCTCGATGCGCTTGCCTGCATTCATGCGGAACTCGTCGATAGAGTTGTCTATCGCTTCCTTCAGCAATACGTATATGCCGTCCTCCACATGCGAACCGTCACCCAGTCGTCCTATATACATACCCGGACGTGTACGTATGTGGTCCACATCTGAAAGCTTGCGTATGTTCTCGTCAGTATATTGTACCTGTTCTTCCTGCTGTTGCGTATTTATTTCTTCTTGCATTACAGTTTTATATTTATTTTCTATATTTTACTATGCAATCAATACAGATTGGTTCACCGCAAAGTTCATCTATAAATACATTGGCAGGATGCATGTCCTCAAGCACAATGCGTTCTGAAATATAGTTTACACCGCTGCTGTCATTGTTGCTTTGAAAGCCTTTTGACGATACCATCCTGTCTATTTCTTCTTTTGTTGCCAAACGAAGGCAATTTACGTATGGTTGCGTCAGCACTATTCTGAACAACCCATCACTGTCACGTGTAAACCCTATTACGTTCATCGGTGTTTCCGTGAACAAAGCATTATGCAATACTATGGCATCCAGTGCCTTTAGCGTAGTGGAGTATATCGAGACTCTTTCTTTAAGAACAGAGGGGGCACCTTCCATGTAATATACTTTGGATTCCGCTCCCTGCGCAATCATAGGCCCGAATACCTCCTTAAGCATGTTTTCCGAATCGTCAATCCACTGCTGTGTATTTTTTGCCCATTGCTCTATAAGTTCTTCCTGCAATTCATCTACTTGCCAGCTTGCTGGCTTTCCTTGGCCTGCTGCAGCATTGCTACTTGCTGCAAGGCTCTCTGCAGCGTAGCCTGCGACGATGCGCGCCCCGATGAGAGCCTCACCAGCCTTGCAGAGTCCTGCATGCTCTTGCTGATTAAATCCTTCAATGTCTGTCTTTCCATCTTCTATGTCATTTACAAGGTTACTTATCATACCAGCCGTTCTCTCCGTGAATCCTTCAGTAGCGATGGCTTCATATATTGCTGAAATGCTGTCTGCCTTATTCATTGTCCATGCAACGAGTGATAATAATTCGTTTTCCTATAACATTATATGCTCCGCTTATAGCTCCTGAGCCTCTTCACGGTGCTTGCCTCAAAATACTGCCAGGCAGAGAGCACGCCGTCGTTGGTCTCCATCATGGCGAGGGTAAGGGCCTTCTTGAAGCCGTATTTCTGATACCAGCGTATGAGGTCGTCGAAGAGTATGGCATTGGCACCCTTGGCTCTATATTCGGGCAGTACGCCAATGAGCAACAGGTCAACGGTTTCGGTGTTGTGCCACTTCAGCGTTCTGAGCAGATGCCACCAGCCGAAGGGGAAGAGCTTGCCGTTCTTAGTCTTTCTGAGAGCCTCCGAGAATGAAGGGAAGCTGACGCCGAAACCAACCATCTCGCCGTCGGGATGTTCCTCCGACTTCTTGTTTTCGTCAAAGATGAACGTCACGAGGTTCAGGTCGGCTATGGCGAGGTAGTTCTTCAGCAGGTTGTCTATCTGGCGGTCGGTAAGCTCTGAAAACTCATACAGGTCTTTATAGCACTCGTTAAGCACATGGAACAAACGCAGTCCGTAGCCCTCCTTCAGCAACTGGTGCTTGGTGAGCTTGTGTGCCTGCAGGTTATAGCGCTTACCTATCATCTGCGTTATCTTCGCCATCTTCTCCGGCACCTCGTCGGGCACGGTCACGAGCTGCTGCACCCAGTCGTTGTCCTTTACGAAGCCCAGTCGCTCTATGTGGTGCTGATAGTAAGGGAAGTTATGGTTGGCATGCATTGTCGCCATTGTGTCGAAACCCTCCACGAGCATACCCTCGCGGTCCATGTCAACGAAGCCCATCGGACCGATGATGGTGTCCATGCCTTTCGACAGTCCGTATTCCTTCACCCTATTGATGAGAGCCTCGCTTACTTCCTCATCGTCAATGAAGTCGAAGTATCCGAAGCGCACGCACTTCTGCCCCCACAGTTCGTTGGCCTTGTTATTGATGATGGCAGCCACGCGCCCTACCTCACGGCCGTCCTTATAAGCCATGAAATACTCCGCCTCGCAGAAGTCGAAGGCGGGGTTCTTCTCCCTATCCAAGTCGTCGCGCTCACCCATGAAGAGGTAAGGCACGGCACATGGGTCGTCCTTATACATTTCCGTACGGAAGTCTATGAACCTCTCTGTTTCTCTCTTTGTCTTAACAGTGCGTACTTCTATCATTGTCTTAGCAATTACTTTCAAAATGCAAAGTTACAAAAATATTTGCAGACTACGAGATTTTTTCGCAAAAATAATTTAATAATAAAAGGCATCGTGAAAAAACCACGATGCCTTTTTTGATATGCTGACTTATTTACGCAATACCCCGCTATGTCCGTTCTCTCCGTAAGGAATAGCACCATAGGCTCCGTTGCGTTTCTGCCAGTCCTTACGTGCACGATACATCTCCTCCTTGATGCCTCCCTTCTCTATGAAATCACGCTTCTTCCACTCAATGAGCCCGCGTATCAACACATCACATTGATAAATAAGCGTGATGGCGATATTCGCAATAGTCTCATCGGAGCGTTCTTTTATTTTCTCGCGATACACGGCGGAATCAAGATGTTTCTTACAAAATTCGCGTGTCTGCCTGCAACGCGGATCATCCTGTTTCCATTGTTCTAGTCCACGCACACGCAGGTAATCCTCATAATCAAGTAGCAGTTCATGTAACGAAGCACGGTTCACATTCGTCAGTTTCAGTTCCATCTCACGCGATGTAATCCCGTCGATGTTTCCCTCCGCAAGGTTTTGCTTACCAGAGCGTGCAGCCTGTATCATCTGGTCTATCGTGCGATCGCCTGTTTTTAGAAACTTATGGGCGAAGTAAAATGTTATGTCATATATACATTCCGCCTTCTGAAAAGCCTTGAGAGTCCTATAGTTGTTGCCCTGTCTAAGGAAATTCTTATTCTCGTTCATGTGATTAGTGGATATTATATGTCTATTTCTGTCTATTATAGACAACGGTTTGTTTTTACAAAATTACGAAGTTTTCAGTGAACCACCAAACTAATCACTGAAAAAAATACCCCAACTGCATATTTTCTTGCAAAAACTTGTATTTTTTGGGGCTTATGGGCATTATGGGCATTATGGGGGGCCTTTTTAAGGCCATGAATGACTAATCCAGTCATAAATTTCCCAGCAAGCCCAGAAAAACCCATTAAGCCCACTAAGCCTCACCATAACATTGTTCTAACTCTCCCAAAAAACACATTACATACAGTCCATATACCTTTTCAATAAAGCAAGTGTACTTCTATCAGGGAACCTCTCTAGCCTTTGCTTTACCCAATTAATAAATTCAGGCTCACTAGTAAACTGGCAATTGAAAAAGTTAGCAGAACTTGCATTATATTGCCTTTCTATTTCTGTTATAACCTCGTCCTTTACACCTTGTTCCAACAATTGCAACGTCTTAGCGCTCAACATAATTACATTTGTCTCATCAAAATATTCTACATTCGCATAACCTCCAAAGTTACCAATGATTTGACGTAAAATGCCCATGTCTGTATCTGGTCGATTGGGAACAAATATTTCCATTCCATAAATTGGATTATCATCGTCATATACAAGTGGCGAAGAACATCGAACGCCCGTATCTTCATCATCTCCGTCAGTAAAAGCAGGTGGATTCCAATTATAATATGACATATCTATACTTATCTGCTTTTTCATAACCGCAGGCGTTTCGTAACCTGAATAATGCCCTTTGAAAATATTTTCAAGTTCGTTTTCTGTTATTTTCAAAGGTTTCCAACCGTCATGCTCATAGCAAAGCAAACGGTTCATAACATCTTGCTTCACATCCTTTCCTATCACTAGAATTTGAGTATCACGAGTTAGTCCTTCCTTACTTTTTTCCGAAGCCCCAAATTCTTTAACTTTACGTACCAGAGCTGCACGATTCTTGAATTGTCCAACAAAACCAACACGACGCCCTGTTAAAGGATTTTGTTGACAAATAGTATTATCACTAAATAGCTTTTGTTGTATCATTGTCCTATTTTTATCATTCCTGTGGTTTCTTATTTATTGTAATATGTAATATTTTAGTTTTATCATCTTTGTATTCCTTGAAATCTACGCCGAATTCTGTCAGCACACATGTCTTTGCTTTAAATTGAAGTCCGTATTTAGTGAATACATTCTGCATTCTTTTACAAGCAAATTCTTTTGTCAAGTCCTCGCCTTCTACGAAGCAAGCCAAAATGTCCTTCTTAAATTCACGTTCATTCGCTTCATCCAATTCCCTCAGATTAAGAAGAACAGTATCCTTTGTCGTAGCTACCTTTTGCTGTTGCTTGTAGTAAAGACTCAAAAGGCGATAATCTTCACTTTGCATTTCACATTCAGTAAACTCAACACCATCTTCGCTCACATATTGTTTAAACTTCTTTACCAAATTCGGCCATGTGGTTTTTCTTTCCTTGGGAACATTTGCTTTAAGTTTAGACGCAGCAGGTTTCTCCGTGTGATATTTTTCGTAATCCATACCTGCAAGAATCAAATCCAAGTCTTCTTGGTATATCTTGCGAACATCTTTTCCTGTAGCAATTAGTTTGTCAAACTTTCTAAGTTTAGAAGGTCCGGGCTCTTCTCCAATAAGAAGATAGTTCGTCTTACTACCAACTCCCGTATCAATGTCGGCTCCCATTGTTTTTAGTCGGTTAGCTAACTCCTGTCTTTCGATGTTGAATACGCCTGTAATAACTACCTTTCTATCATAAAAAGGATTGTTAGGGTCTGCACATGATAAGTCTTTCTGAAGTATATCACCGCTAAGGGAAGTATGCCCTCTCGCTTCAAATGATTGATAAATAGGATTTATAGTCGACTTCTCTTTACTAGAATATTCTGCAATTAACTTCCATGCTGTTTCATCAAGTGTTAGTTCACCCGATAAATATTTGGGAAAAACGAGAAAAAGATTGCCACACATTTCGGCATCATCACAAGCATGGTGATGACGAAGAACCTTTACCCCATATCTCTGACACACCACATTTAGCGAATGGAAACCTTCACCTTTTATATTGATTCCAAATCTTGAATCCATGTATTTAGATAGGAGATAGGTGTCTATTATATTCTCGTATGGAATAGAAGTTTGAATGTTGTAATATGCACACGCATCATGAATACACGCCCTTTCAATACAAGCGTTATGAGCAACGAGTGGCAAACCATCAATGAACGATTCCATTTCTGGAAGAATCTCTGCGAATGTTCGCTGACCTTCAAAATCGTTCTCTGTAAATCCATGAATCCAAGTCAATGCAGGTCCACTCTTGCCTTCATATTCAAATGGTGGTCGAATAAGCGTATAGTATTTATCTACGATTATCCCATTCTTGTATTTGACCATTCCAACAGAACAGGCGGTCACACGTTGAGGATATAGATTTTCGAAGTCAAGACTTACAAATGAAGATGGAAAGACGAAGCTATTCAAATCAAAATTTTCTGTTATTTGTTCTTCAAACGAACCATCAAAGCATCCTTCATAATTGGAAAGCATCTCACAATCACATTCAGATAGACTGTATCCCTCTTCCAAAGGTAACTTTTCATCATTATAGGGACAAAAAAGATCTAACAGTTTCTTTGTCTTATCTTGTACCATCGAATTATATTTTATTAATGAGATTTCTCACTTCGATCTTATTTTTGTAGCATTGCAATTTGCGAATACCCTTAAAGGTTATTCCTTTATAGGTGGTATCTTAATATCAAAGTCTGAATGGTTGTAGCGTTCTGCAACGATTCTGACATATCCGCAATTTCCTTGCAGATGTTTGAAAATCTTTTTGACTTTTCCTTTCTGCCCCATAGGATTGCTCATTGTTCCCGCATTTCTGGTATTTAAGAAAGTACCACTCTTGCTCTTATCTCTATCAAGCCACATATTGAACTTTTCTATAAGTTTATCATTTCCATCATATAAGCCTACAGTTACGCTTTCACCAGAATATGAACCAGAATATTGATTATACCCAGATTCATAATTGAAAATTCCATTTTCACTTATAATACGAAACTGATATTCTTCAAAGCCCCAAAAGACAAAAGAACCTTCCCCTGGTTGGTTGTACATATAACTGGTATAGGCTTCGTTCCCTTTAAGTTCATCTGCCTTCTGTTTTGTTATTACCCATCCTGCTTTGCTAGAAGAAGTTGCTTGTGTTGTGACTTTTATAGGTGAAGAATACATTTGGACAGCAGAGACATCACCTTGCAAATTAATAACTTTCAGATATATTGAGTCTGCATCCTGAACAAAATACATTTTGCCACCTTTATCACTAATCCTCATTGTAACATGAGCACCATTTCCCCATTCAACGCTATCAGATACCTCCTCTGTTTTGGGGTCTTTAAGCCAGAATCGAACAACAGCAATGCTGTCATTCTTTACACCTTGAAGATTCCACATCTTTACAGAAGGTTTAGCGCCATTTGCATTCTCTGTTTTGAAGAAGGTAATGGATTTACCACTAAGAGAGAAATTTTCTCCCATTTCGACGTCTGTCTGAGCGGATGAAGATAGATTTGCTGCTAAAGCAAACGACAATACTAAAATCTTTTTCATACCTAACAGTTTTTTAAGTTTATACCACGAAAAATGCGCAGACAATCTCTACGCATCACCAAGGTTCACCACAAACCCCAAAAGCATCATAGAAACGCCTGCGCACTATGGCGCGACGCTCTAATAGCTTTTGTATTGGCTCGTTTCTATCTTCGAGGTGGTGATTCGGTGATGTAAGAGCCTACTATGTCTTGTGCTATTTTATCAATAACACAGTGCAAAAATAATAATTTTTCGTGAATAAAGTACAATAAAGCATCATTTTTTTTATTAAAATCGTAAATTATAGCATAATTTGTCGTAAAAGAGAATGATTTTAATTAAATAGTATTATGTAGCAAATCTCTATTTTGTCCTATTCGGCAACTTGTCTTAAGTCCTTATAGAGGGCTGTTTTTCAAAATTGTTTACGGCTGGCGGATTCTACGGCATTCTCAGAGAGTTGTAACTCATTGATATTCAAGAGTGGCAAAATGATGGTGTCGTAATCTGATAGCTTTTACTCGGTAAAGGCTATCGGATTACATGATAATATGTATCACTTTACACAGTAAAAGCATACATATTACAGGGTAAAAGCTATGCTTTTGCAACATAGAGGGTGAAAGAACGACTGCAGAGGGCATTTTTTGTGATAGAAACGGCTTTCCTGCTTCTCTATTTTGCGTTTTTTCGCGAACTTTTTTCTGTGCCCAGGATATCAATAATGTGCTATGATGGTAAACTAAAAAATGGCAATAGCCATGATAAGCTATTGCCATTATATAGTGTCTTGAAATATGCAGATGCGCTTATAGTTCCTTCAGCATGTCACGCGTTGTGCCGCTGACGTAGCCGCGCCATTTCTCTATCAGGGCGGCAAGGTCTTCCGGCCACTCACTGGTGAAGTCCATCTGCTCGCCAGTGACGGGGTGAATGAAACCGAGTGTGCGTGCATGCAGTGCCTGGCGCGGACAGAGTTTGAAGCAGTTATTGATGAATGCCTTATATGTGGTGCTGCGCTCGCCGCGCAGTATCTCCATACCTCCATAGCGCTCGTCGCCGAAGAGCGGATGGCCGATGTGCTTCATGTGCGCGCGAATCTGGTGTGTACGGCCTGTCTCAAGGATACACTCTATCAAGGTGACGTAACCGAATTTCTCTATCACGCGCCAATGCGTAACGGCTGGTTTGCCTATGCCAGAGTCGGGGGCAGTGACGGTCATGCGCAGACGGTCTTTAGGGTCGCGTGTGATGTTGCCCTCTATGCGTCCCTCGTTCTCCGTGAAATGTCCCCACACAAGGCAGTTGTAGGAACGGTGTGTGTTATGGTCAAAGAACTGTTTGCCGAGTGACGATTTTGCATCGGGTGTCTTTGCCACGACGAGCAGTCCGCTGGTATCTTTGTCTATGCGGTGTACCAGTCCTACCTCCGGTGAGTTGGGGTCAAACTCTGGAACGTCCTTCATGTGCCATGCCACGGCGTTGATGAGCGTGCCGGTGAAGTTGCCTGCGCCGGGGTGTACCACCATGCCGGCAGGCTTGTTGATAATCATCAGTGCATCATCCTCATATACAATGTCCAGGGGTATATCCTCAGGGTATATCGTGGTGTCGTGCTTGGGCTGGTGCAACCTGAGTGTAATAACATCACCCGGCCGCACCTTGTAGTTAGACTTCACGGGTTTGTCGCCCACGAAGATGAAGCCTGCATCGGCAGCCGCCTGTATGCGGTTACGTGAGGAGTGCGGCATGTGTTCCGTGAGGAACTTGTCTATACGCAAAGGAACCTGACCAAGGTCTGCCTCTATGCGGAAATGCTCGTAGAGAGCATCTTCATCCGTCGGCTGGTCAAGACCTTCGTCAAGTTCCTCAATGGTGTCGAGTTCTTCAATGTACTCGATATCTTTCATCTGCTATGTTCTTTTACTTTGTTTTTTATTCCACTACCTCAAAGTCATCTTTCTCACCCGAACTGTTGCTTTCTCCCGTTTCGGTGTTGTCTTCTCCTCCACCACCGCCTTCATCAAACTCAAAGTCTTCTTCTACGTTGCTTACCGGTGCATCGGTCATGACGATATCGTCGTCATCGCCTACATGACCGTTGCCGACAAGTATCGTGACCATAACGTCAACAGGTATTCGCTGTCCTGTGGTATAACTTCTTCCACCTGCCTGTATGCCATACACCCAGTCCTTCTCACCTGCCACATATTTAGGCGGAGCAAGTTTGAAACCCATAGCCGAGAGTTTTGCCTGTGCCTCGCGCAACGAACTGTTGTCGATAATGTCAGGCAATGCCAGCGTAGGAGAGTTTGCGGCATTTATGGTGAGGTATATCACGCGTCCGGCCTTGAGCCTTGTGCCAGCAGCTGGCATCTGCTCCAGTATAGTACCTGACGGCAGGGTTTTCACATAGCCTGTATCATTTACCTCCACAGTGAAACCACGGTTCTCAAGCGTGCGCTGGGCATTCTCGAACGACTGCCTTCGAACGTCAGGCACCGAGATACTTTCTCCGTGGTGGGTGTATAGGTTCAAGATTATGTGTGCCCCCAACATAACCACAACCACCAGCAAAATCATTGCCAGCAGGTTGAGCCACAGATAACGGCTCATGAGCTTATTGAAGAATTCCTTGGGTTGCATTGATTTCGTATTAGAGGCTGAAGGATTAAGGGTTAGGAACTGTATGCTTTCCACACTCAGGCCTTCACCCTTATTCCTTCAACTTTCATCCTTTTCTTACTTAATATCGATAACAGGAATCTCGTCCTTGTCGTTATAGTAGAGGTTCTCTCCTGCCATACCCCAGATGAAGGTGTAGTAGTATGTACCTGCTGCTGCGTGCATAGACCATTCTGGTGACATGATGGCCTGCTCGTTGTGCAGCCATACGTTGCGGCTCTCCTGTGGCTCGCCCATAACGTGTGAGATGGTCTGCTTCTCTGGCAGGTTGAAATAGTAGTAGGCCTCAATGCGGCGACCGTGTGTGTGAGGTGGCATGGTGTTCCATACTGCACCAGGGTTGAGCTGTGTCAGACCGAGCTGCAGCTGGCATGGACCTTCCTCAAGCACGTCGTTGACGATGAGCTTATATACGGTACGGTTGTTTGCCTCTTCCGTTGTTCCTACTGGTCCCCATACGGCAGCCTTGAGTGAACCCTTACGGCCGTCGAGTGTGATCCACTGTGTCTTATAGTGCTGATGTGCTGTGGCTGAGTTAAGGTAGAACTTAGCTGGCTTGCTGGCATCCTTTGAGCGGAACTCCACAACCTTGTTCACGTCCTTGTCCTTACCGATGTGTCCGCGACCGATATAGAGAGCCTCCTTTGGTGAGAGGGCATACTCCTTGCCGTCAACGATGACATAACCGTCACCCTGTCCGCAGTTCACTACGCCGAGCTCACGGTTGTAGAGGAAATACTTCTCCTTGATATTCTTGTCAACATCGAGACCGAGTTCCCAGAAGTTCTCCAGTTTCAGAGTTTTGTTCACCGGCATTGCACCACCAAAGATGAAGCGGTCATAGTGTGAGTAAGTCAGGAGTATAGAGTCTGCCTCCATCACCTTCTCCATAACGAAGCGCTCACGAAGCATCTTTGTGTCATAGTGCTTCACATCCTCAGGATGGCAAGCGGTTTGGAACTTCACGTGCTGAGCACCTACATAGCGGTCTGGCTCAGTAGCGTTGGCGTTGAGTGCCGCAACAGCAAGGGCGGCGATAAAACAAATTTTCTTCATATTGTCTTTTTTTCTGAATTATCTGAGTAATCTGAATAATCTGAATTCTCGGAATACTCTGATTACTCTGAATACTACGAGTTTTCTAATTATTATTATTTTGTTGCTTTCTTCTTCATGCTTACTCTGTTCCATGCCAGTACTCCGGCAGTGAGGAGAGTGAGGATGGCTGCACCGATGTAGTTGAGATACTTCATGCAGGCATAGATGAGTGTTGACAGCGGACTTGAGGCAAAGTCAAGGGCACCTGCCTGGAATCCTGCAGGCACTGCCACAGAAGCATCTTCTGGATGAGCCTGCGCCACGCTGTGGGCTGCAGCGGTGAAGTCACCTGCCATCCATGTTACGAAATACAGTCCGATGGCAATTACCACAAGACCTACGATGAATGAGCGAAGCACATTACCGTTGGTATAAGGCAATACCATTACAAACACATAGAACATGCCTGCCAGTGATGCCAAAGGCAGGAACTGGTTGCCTGGCAATACCACTGCAAGTACGAGTGTCACAGGAATGAGGAGCAGTGATACCACAAGTGTAGTTGGATGTCCAATCACAAGTGCCGGTGACATACCGATGTAAAGTTCCTTATCCTCACCAAACTTCTTGGCGATAAGTTCGCGTGTAGCCTCAGAGATTGGCTTCAAGCCCTCGATGAAGAGGCTGGTGATACGTGGTATGAGTTCCATGACGGCACCCATCTTGATACCAAGTCCGAGTGTTGCCGGGATGCTGTCAACGAGTTCTGCCCCGTCCTTGCATGCCAGGCAGCCGATGATGATGCCGATGATGACACCGAGGAAGAGTGGCTCACCGAAGAGACCGAACTTCTTCTTCATACCCTCTGAGTCGATGTTTACCTTGTTGATACCAGGAACATAGTCGAGTGCCTTGTTGATGACAACAGCGAAAGGCATGAATCCCTGACAGAATGGCTGTGGTATGGATATGCCTTCCATTCCCGGATAGAACTTCTGGAAACGCTTAGCGGTCATATCGGCCATGACGAGCGTCAGTATGTAGCAGATGATGGCTGCGAAGAATCCCCATGCAATGGAGTCGGTCATGAAATATACTACGGCGCCGATGAATGCAAAGTGCCAGTAGTTCCACAGGTCGATGTTTACAGTTCGTGTGCAACCTATGAGCAGCAGCACAAGGTTTACACCCAGACATACCGGAATGATGAACGAACCCACGAGTGTATTGTATGCCACTGATGCTGCGGCAGGCCAACCCATGTCGAACACCTGCAGTTCCAGTCCATAAATCTCTACCACCTTTGACAGTGCAGGTCCCAGCGAACTGGTAAGCAAGGCAGTGATAACACTCAATCCCACGAAGCCGACACCTACGTAGAGTCCGCTCTTCAGGGCTTTAGAGAATTTAATTCCGATGCACACACCAAGTATGGTGAAGATTATTGGCATCATGACAGCGGCGCCAAGGCCGATGATGTAAGAAAATACAGCTTCCATTATTTATTTTATTATTAGCAATTTACTTTTTTATTGTTGTTTGAATATGATGAATAGCATTTTCAACCTTTCAATTCTTCAATTCTTCAATCTTTCAATTCTTCAATTCTATCTTCGCGGGCTTCTCCATCTCTTTCTTCCATCCTTTCAGATAGCTGAACCATGCATCCTTGTCTTTGAAGCCGAAGGTTTCGATGTCACAGGTGGCAGTGAACCAGTAGTGCATCTCGTCTGTCTTTGTGCCTACGACCTCTACGTATGCCTGGTTGGGAAGGTGGTCTTTTCCGTCAGTGAAATGGGAATCTGACTTGTAGTATTCCTTCGGTACGTAGATACCCAGTCCCACGGTGATGGTGTCATACACCTTCGGATTGTTGCCTGCACATGCCCTGCCCCAGTCGCCGCGCAGTCCGGCCTTGTCGGTAAATTCCGTAGAGCCTTCTACTATATCCACGATGCCTGTGGAGAGTGGTATGTCTTCTACACTGCGAGAAAACTTCACCTGCACCTCCACGTCACGGTGACCATAGTATAATATGTATCGTGTGCGTATGTCAACAGGCTTGCATCCCTCGTATGGTTGCCATGCCTTGTTGGTAATGTCGAGCACGGTACGTATTGGACCTTCCGTCACTACGGTCTGAGTGCGGTTTCTTACGTTCTCGAACATGACAGACTTTTGTCCGTCCCATCCGTGCAGCGCACCGCATCCGTAGGTGGAACCGGTATATAGCACATCCTCGCCATATCCCTTGTCGCGCTGTTCCTGTGTAGTGTAGAAGGCGGTCTCGGCTATATCCATCTTATGGTTGCGATGTCCGTAATAGTCGAGCGACTGACGATGGTCTGCATATACGCGGAAGCCCACCATGTCGTTTTCCATCACTGCACCGTGTGGATATATGTAGTTGTAAGGGTTTGTTTCCTTTGGGAATGTCACCGACGTGATGCGCTGGTGCTTCTGGTTCTTCTCCGAGCGGTCACGTATGCCGAGGTATCCGTATGTGCGGTTTTCGTAAGTCTTCGCTGGTTTGTCCTTCATCAACTTGATGGTGAAGAACTGTTTCTCATTGCGGTCCATGTCAGTGAGGAAAACGAGTTCATCGCTGATGCCGTCGTCGTTGAGGTCGTCAATCTGATATGGCAGTTCCTCAGTGGCACCCTGCATGGTCACCACGGCACCTGCATAGTTGTCGTCGAGTGCAACGACAACCGGCACCGCCTTACGTATTTTCGAATAGGTGTTGGTCACTGCTACGTTCAGGGTCGTGTCTTCTGCTGTAGCAGTCACGGCCATGCCAGCCAGTGCCATTATGGTCAGTAAATGTTTCATAAGTATTTAAGAGTTAAGATTTTTTTGTTAAAATTGTGTTATGTCATATATTTCTTTTAACGGTTGCATCACGAAGTCACGCTCTCTCATCAGCGGATGAGGAATGACGAGATCGGGGTCGTTGATACTCACGTCGTCATACAACAGAATGTCGATGTCTATTATGCGGTCGTGATATTCTCCGTTCTTTGATTTCCGAGTCCTGCCCATCTCGCGTTCTATCTGCTGTGTAGCACGCAACAACTCATGTGGCGACAGCGTTGTTTCCACCTCAGCCACGCTGTTGACAAACGCATTTGCGGACTCAAATCCCCATGGTTTGCTATGCATGAGTGTAGAATGTTTCACCATCCTACCCACCTTCTGCTCCGTCAGGCGATAGGCCTGCATGATGTTATTCTCCTTGTCGCCGAGGTTTGAACCGTATGCCAAATATGCTATGTGCTTCCGTTTCATTCCTCACGACACGAATTTTGTGCACATCACCAAAGCGAAGAACACTGTCAGGCAGACTAATACCAACCCTATCCCCGTCAACCACGGCAATCGACGCAGTTTGCTTCCAGTCACAGCCTTCACACTGTGGTGGTGGTGATGATGGTGGTGATGGTGACTTGATGTCGTCCCATCCTTTGCATCACTCGTCGAAGAAGAGTGATGGTGGTGGTGGTGATGATGACTTTTCGTCTTCTCATCTTGATTGTTTAGGGTGTCTGCCATAGAGTTGTTTCGGTTTGTTTGTTAATCGTTGACTATCAGCATTACGTCGCCAAAGCATCCCACCTTGAAACCAGCCTTGATAGCCTGCCTGTAACCCTCCATCACTATATCGTAACCGCCAAAGGCGCATGTTGCCATCAGCATGGTTGACAGTGGATGATAGAGATTGACGAGCAGACTGTCTGCCAGTCCGAACTGATATGGTGGGAAGATGAACTTATTGGTCCATCCGTCATATTCCTTCAGGAATCCATCTGTGCCTACCGATGTCTCTGTGGCTTTCAGCACACTGGCACCTATGGCGCAGACGCTATGACCTGCTTTCTTTGTATTGTTGATGAGTTCACAGGTTTCATGGTTGACATGCATTTCCTCTGAGTCCATCTTGTGCTTTGACAGGTCTTCCACTTCTATCTGGTTGAAATTTCCCAGACTGCTGTGTATGGTGATGTATGCAGGCTTTATGCCCTGTATCTCCATTCGCTTCATCAGCTGACGGGTGAAGTGCAATCCTGTGGAAGGTGCCGTCACCGCTCCCTCGTGCTTTGCGAATATGCACTGGAAATCATCGAAATCATCTTCTGTCACCGGACGATCATATTTACCGTCTTTTCCCTTGTGGTCTATGACATATCGTGGCAATGGTGCCTGTCCCAGTGCGAAGAGGTCGCGCTTGAAGTCATCATGCGGACAGTCATAGAGGAAACGCAGCGTACGTCCGCGCGACGTGGTGTTGTCTATCACCTCCGCCACGAGCGAGCCTTCCTCGTCGAAGAACAGTTTGTTGCCTATGCGGATTTTTCTCGCAGGCTCCACCAACACATCCCACAGACGCATTTCCTTGTTCAACTCGCGCAACAGGAACACCTCAATCTTTGCATCGGTTTTTTCCTTTGTACCATACAATCGTGCCGGGAACACCTTGGTATCATTGAAGACAAAGGTATCGCCTTCTCTGAAGAAGTCGAAGATATCGGTGAGCTTCAGCGGAATTTTCTTTCCTGCCTCATCCTTTACCTGCTTGCCCTTGGCATCGGTCTTGTAAAGGCTTACCTTCTGTGATTTCTTGTGCACCACCACCATGTTGCACTCATCTGGACGCTTTACGCTGAATGTAGTCTCTTTGCCATCGCTACCCGTTACGGTATGTTCTACCGTGTGCGGATAAAGCGCCACCTGCGATGCAGGAAGATTGTAGTCAAACTGTGATAATTTCATTATTCCTTTTGGATTGTTTTCTTTTTTAAGGTGAGTTATAGGGTTTCTTTAGATACCTTTCCATCCAACCATTGCTGGAAGTCGTCAAGCGTCACACATTCTTCTATGCGCACGTCGCCGAGCCTGGTGCGGCACAACTGCGTAAGGAACGCTCCACTGTTCAGTGCCCTGCCGATGTCGCGCGCCAGCGAGCGTATGTAAGTACCCTTACCACACTCCACGCGTATCTGCGCCTGCATCTTCACCGGGTCAAACCACAGAAGTTCGATGTCTTCCACATGTACGGGCTTGGCGTCAAGTTTCACGTCCTTGTCTTTGCGCCTTAGTTCGTATGCACGTTTGCCGCCCACATGCACCGCGCTGTATGTCGGCGGCACCTGCATTATGTCGCCCTTGAACTGCTCCAGTGCCTGCAGTATCAGTTCTTTCGTGATATGGCGGCAGGGATAGGTGTGGTTCACCGTATGCTCCTTGTCGTATGATGCCGTGGTGGCACCAAACTGCAGCGTGGCAGTGTATTCCTTTGAGTGATACTGCAGCGTGGGTATCAGCTTCGTCGCCTTGCCCGTGCATAGTATCAGCACACCCGTTGCCAGAGGATCGAGTGTTCCTGCATGGCCCGTCTTTATGCGCTTCACCCCAACGGCCTTGGATATACGCGTGCGCACGAATGCCAGTGCGCCGAACGACGACATGCCGTAGGGCTTGTTTATGTGAAGTATCTCGCCTTCTGCGAAATTCATTATTCTTTCTTTTTTATTCTATAGATACTATAGTTTCTATAGTTACTATAGGCACTATAATTCCTATAATCCTTAAAGGCTATACGCTATAGCCGCTATTCCTATTATCGCACAGTATATTGCGAAGTATATCAGTTTTCCGCGTTTCACTATGTCTATCATCCACTTGCAGGCGAAGCATCCGCTCAGAAACGCTGCCACGAAACCTATTGCCAGCGCTGTCGTACTTATGCTGCCGAATACGTTTTCGCCTTTCATCACTTTCACACCGTCAAGCAGTGCCTCACCCAGTATGGGAGGTATTACCATGAGGAAAGAGAACTTTGCCAGCAGTTCCTTCTTGTTGCCGAGGAGCAAGCCAGTGGCAATGGTGGAACCAGAGCGCGACAATCCAGGCATCACGGCACATGCCTGGGCAATGCCAATGATGAACGCATCCTTGATGCTGATATTCTCCTTCTGTCTCGGTTTGGCGTAATATGAGAATGTGAGCAGCAGCGCTGTAACGAGCAGCATGCAGCCTACTATCAGCAGTCCGCTGCCGAAGATGTCTTCCACATAGTCCTTGAAGAACACGCCCACAATGCCGACAGGTATCATCGACACCAGTATGTTGATGATATAGCGCATCTCGTCGTTGTCCTTGAACTTGAAGAATCCCTTGAACAGCCATGCCACTTCCTTCCACAGTATCACAAGCGTTGACATTACCGTGGCCACATGCACCACGATGTCGAATGCCAGCTGTGCCTTCTCGTCAGTGGTAACGCCAAACAACTCCTGTCCTATCGTAAGATGTCCGCTCGAACTCACCGGCAGGTATTCCGTCAGTCCCTGCACCAGTCCGAGTATCAGTGCCTGTATCTCGTTCATTTAACCTTATTCCTCCTTCAGACTTATTTCTCCTTCAGACTTGTTCTTCTTGTGATACATTATACCACCAACGATTGATACAAAACCTATGAAGCACACTACCGGAGCCACTTTCGTGCGCATGGCAGAGAATATGTCGGCATCGAATTGAGTCTCGTTTGAACTGGCTCCTATCATCATAATGAAGCCTACCACCACAACCAGCATACTGACACCTATCAGTATGAAATTGGTCTTTGAAAATGCGAAATCTTTATTTTCCACAATTATGATTTATGATTTATAAAACTATGAATTTCTAAGATACCTTGTCACTGAAACATACACACAGAAAGTGGAGATGGCCACACCTGCCAGGAGCACCGCGCCTGCCGTAACGACCAGCACCTGCCACGTCACCACTGCTGTAATGTCAGGTTCGTAAACATATAATGCGTACACACAACCCGACAACGCCACGATGGCTATCACGCCAGCCAACAGTCCCTCAAGCACCGCAGTCCTTAGGAACGGCTTGCGTATGAACGACCACGAGGCACCCACCAGTGTCATGATGCTTATGGCATGGCGACGCTCATAGATACCCAGGCGCACGGTGTTGTTTATCAGCGAGAACGATATGCAGGTCAGCAACACCGCAATGATGAGCATCACCAGCATCACCTTTCTGAGGTTGCTGTTCACCTTGTCCATCAGGTCTTTCTGGTATGTCACCTCCGACACCTGCTTGTATGCCCTTATCTGCTTCGATATCCACTTCAGCGAGTCTGAATTTGCCTGACTGGCCTTAAGGTTTATCTCTGCTGACGGCACAAAGGGATTCATGCCGAGGAAGTCTGACGGGTCGGTGCCGAGGGCTTTCGTCTGCTCCCTGAGCGCACGCTCACGGTCAATATATTCAAGGTGCGACACCCAAGGCTTTGTCTGCAACTTGCGGCACACCACTGCGGCCTCACGGTTGCTGACATTGTCCTTGAACACCACAGTCACTGTGAGGTTCTCTTTCACATAATCTGACAGATTGCCGGCGGTGAGTCCGATAAACACCACCATGCCCAGCAATACAAGCACGAGCGCAGTGCTTACGCATAGTGTCGCCACCTGCAAGCCGCGCCCTTCCAAGGTCTTTTTCGTCTTTTTACCCATTGACGTATGTATACATTTTACGCAATTTCCCTACAAAATTACTACAAAATCAACCGAAATGCAAGATTTTAACTTAACTTAACACACAAAGTGGGTCCTTTCTGCTTGAAGTTTCTAATTATTTACTAATTTTGCACCTGCATTTGCGACCCCTCCACTCATACCATTCATTACCCCCCAAAAAGACATGGACTGGAAAGAAGAAACTGAACGCCGCGTACAGAAAGGTGTGGCATTTTTCAAGCAAGGCTACAACTGCTCTCAGTCAGTAACACTGGCCTTTGCCGACTGGTACGGTGTGCCCGAAGGATTGATGGCACGCATCTCCGCTTCATTTGGAGGCGGCATAGGCCGTATGCGCGAAACATGCGGCACGGCATCGGGAATGTTTATGCTGGCAGGACTGGAGGAGGCTTCCGAGGAGGCAAACAAGGAAATAAAAGCGAAAAACTACGCCGTGGTGCAACGTCTGGCTAATGACTTTAAGGCACAGACCGGCGGCAGCATGATTTGCAGGGAGTTACTCAGCGGTTATATAAAGAATGTGAATACCAACCCTACTCCCGACGAGCGCACCGACGAATACTACAAGAAACGCCCATGTGTGAGAATGGTAGAACTGGCCATCCGCACTTACATGAATTACCTGCAGGAGAAAAGCGACTCTGCCAAAGACTGCTAATGGACGATTCTTTCTATATTCAATAACTGCATCAGACGACATTCAGGCAAATGCACAGACTGTATTTAACCTGCATTTCCTTGCGATAGAAATCACCAACTGCATTTGCGCTCTCATCTGCGCCAGTATTTCGCAAGTTCGGTATATTGCTGTACCACAGCGATATATGCAAAAACCTCTGATTTCAACCATCCCTCTCAACTGTAAAAGCATACCTTTTACATTGTAATACGATAGCTTTTACACTACAATAGCATTCTTTTTAGCACATAAAAGCAACCATATTAATGCACAATTCACAATGCATAATGCATAATTATTGCGCATAACTCACATTATTCGTTTCATTTGGTGTGATTATGCATCATGCATTTTGCACTGTGAATTATTTTAACATCTCTTTTGCTCTTTCTGACCATGCGTCATTTGTTCACAAATGTGAAGTATTTCTTTCGTCTGGTCTGGAGAAAAAGAAAAACTTTACCTATATTCTTCCGGCAATTCATCGCGCCAGTTAGGATAGGGGTCAGAGAGCAGTCCCTTGTTATAGAAATGGCGGTTGCCCGTAACCTCCGGTCCGAGCCAGGCGGGTTTCTCGAACGCCTCATCCTCGCTCTGCAGTTCTACTTCACAGAATAGCAGTCCGGCGTTGGCGCCGTGAAACTCATCCACCTCGAAGGTATGGTTGCCCACAGGTACAAGGTGGCGTGTTTTCTCCACCAGTCCTCCTCGACACAGCTTCAGCATCTCGCGGGCATCCTCCAGCGGAATCTCTCGCTCAAACTCATAGCGAGATATGCCGTTGGCCGACGGTCCCTTGATGGTGAGGTATGCCTTGTCGCCGCGCAGACGAATCCGCACGGTGGCTCCCTTAACATCCATATACCCCTGGGCAATCTCAGACGATGAGGTCACCTCCTTAAGGAAACTGCCGTCTCTCTTCACGAGAAACTTGCGTTCTATTTCCATAGATCAAGTATGCTTTTTCGGAGTAATCGGAATTCTCGGAGTACTCAAAATATTCAGAATACTCGGAATACTCCGAGAAATCTGAGAATTCCGTCAATCTCTTATTTACTGTATCGCTATGGTATATATGGCATACGCAGCACCCAGTGCCACCAGTATGCCGAATATCCAGTTGATGACGTTGCGTCCCTCTTGCTCTTTCTTCTCTGCGTAAGCCTTACGCTTTGCGTTGTTGTTTTTATTTGACATAATATAACCCCACCCCTTTACCCCTCCCGAGGGAGGGGAGTAGTATGTATTTGTGGGTATGACTACTTGTTGTTAGTATTTAAGATTTGATATTTCTTTATTAAGCCTCCTTATTGTTCAGCTCCATGAGGTATGCCTTTATGAACCCGTCGAGCTCTCATCTATATTTTTATTTGAATATCTGTTTGCGCACAGAGCCATCTGCCATCTTCATAATGTAAACAGTGCCTGTAACTGGTTTTTCCTTCAGACGGATTCCCTGCAAGGTGTATATTCCTTCATTTCCCTTTTGTTCGTCAGCACGATAAGAAGATATTGCCGATGCATTCTGGTTGAAAGAACTTCCCAACACATAAGAGTCAGCACCTGGGTAGGTTGAACTGAATCCGAACAATCCGTAAGCGGTACCACCAGGAACTTTCCACGAACCATCAGTCTTGTAGAAACCTACACCTCTGTTACCATCGCGGAATTCATAAACATATTTATATGAAGCCTGCGAAGCAGAAACTGTAACGATGGAATCGCAATAAAATCCCTTAACATAAGTATTTGATGGTTTAGAGTTTGCTGCAACTGCTGTCGGAACGAATACAGGATTCTTCTCCTTAGAGTTGAATACTATAGGCATGTTGGCTCCTATCACCTTTCCTGCTTCGATAGCAGAAACCTTCAGCGTATCATATCCTTCTTCATACTCATATTCTGTTACAGAATAAGCTGTCACACCTTCCGGTACTATTACAGGATATGTCACATAGATGGCACCCCAGTATTTTCCATAGTTGTCTGGTGTATCCTCCACTTCAAACGTCTCTGCAGTAATTTTCTTTGATTCGCGCAGGTTATAACCCAGGTGAGGTGGTTGGTTGTAGCAGCAGTTTTCAGCTATTATCTGTGCTCTATAGTCAATATCATCGAGCAGATGTGGCACAATATAATCTGTCTGATAGTTCGTAGCATTCACTACCAGCCGGTAACCAGTAGTTCCTCCTTCTGACCAGCAGATCACCTCTTCACGCCAGTCACCAAAAACATCTCCCAACAGGCAGGCATTATTCTTTGTAGCATTATTGGTTCTTCCGTATGTATAGTTGCTTCCATTTACGCAGCCCGTCAATCTGTCAAAGTTCTTTAACGAAGGATTCCAAGTCTCAAGGACACCTTTTCCCCAGAAGTCATCACCCAGTGTTCCCGTCCAGTATAAGCGATCCTGTGCAGGAGCGCGACCATCCCAAGTCTTTGAGTCAACTACGCTGTTTCCTTCTTTATCAAAGATGTTTAACCAAGCAGAAGCCTGCCACAAGGCATCATCCCTCTCAGGGTCGAAGTTAGCCATAAATCCACGGTCAGTATCTCCTGAGGCAGTCTGGTGCAACAACAGCTTACCAGTAGTAGCATCTCGATAATCTATACCAAAAGGACTATCCCCATGCACCATGAATGCCTCCAGTCCTGGCCGATTAGGATCGAAGTCACTCACATGTAGGGCTTCACCATATTTTAAGCCTGTACGATAGAGTGTTGTACCGTCAGGCTTCAAGGCTCCTGAGCCGTATGTTATCTCCTGCTTGCCATCAAGGTTTACATCAGCTACAGCAAACCAGAAACCGCCTTCACCATATACTGTTTCTGTAAGTTGCTGTGTCGTTCCATCAGCATACTTCACTTCACCATTATCTACAGCAAGAGCTCTGTGTATCCAGCGCAGGGTGAGATCTGTTCCATTCCAGTCATAAGCACCTATGAAAGCGCCATTATACTGTCCGCGAGCAAAGATACCACTTGGGTTCCCATCCTTTCCGTCCAGCCATGCTATACCGGCAAGATACCTCTCAGAGCGGTTTTGTCTACTATCCCACCAGTATGATGACCCTGCAGCATAGTCTGTATGATAAGGAATAGTCTTCAGTTCTGCACCATTGCGGCCATCAAATACAGTAATCCATTCCTCACCAGATTCTTGCTTCCCTCTTGAATTGAGGTAGTTGCCAGTAGGATCTTTATCTACACTAAGATATTTACCCTCTCCATCAATGGCTCCATGCCCTGTCTTAATCATTAATTCTCCATATCCATCGCCGTCGAAGTCCCATGCTACGAAGGAAGAACTGTGTGCTGATGAGAACATATTCGGTCCACCAGTTAGAATCCACAGACGTTTGCCATTCATCTTGTAGCATCCGAAGTATTCGGGAGAAGTAATACCAGTTGATGCAACATCCTTTTCGTTTGAAGGACTCCACTTCAGTATTATCTCATACTCCCCGTCGCCATCCATATCGCAGATAGAGGCATCATTCGGAGTGTATGTGGCTCCCCTGCCCCAGATATCTTCAGGAGCACCACCTTCAAGGTCTATGTATGTCACCTGTGAAGACCAAGCCTTACAGGTATCTCGTTCTACTATCTCGTTATTTTCATTATACACTTCCAGGCGATAGTACGTTGATGTTCTTCCGCTGGAATGGGCGAAATTAGTCTTGCCGATGATGAAGTCACCACTGTTCAGTGTAGAATTTATGGTTGCAGCATTGGTGCCATAATACAATCTAAACTTATAGTTTCTATTATCATATGCTCTTGCACGCCATGAAACCAGGTTTCCTGAGCCTCCTGACAGTGACAGGTCTATAGCCACGAGTCCACGTTTCAAAGGTGTTGCAGCAGGTTTTGGAAAAGCAGTTGCAGCCAAAAACATAAAAATTAAGACTATCAGGTTCCTTTTCATAATAAATACTTTCTTGATTAATGTACGTTTGTTAGTCCTTATTGTTCAGCTCCATCAGATATGCCTTGATAAATCCGTCGAGCTTACCGTCCATCACTGCGTCAACGTCAGATGTCTGATAGTTTGTGCGATGGTCCTTCACGCGGCGGTCGTCAAACACGTATGAGCGTATCTGCGAACCCCATTCTATCTTCATCTTTCCTGCCTCGATGGCTGCCTGGGCCTCCATGCGCTTCTTCATGGCGCGGTCATAAAGCTGCGACTTCAGCAAGCGCATGGCGTTCTCACGGTTCTGCTGCTGCTTGCGGCTCTCGGTGTTGGCAATGAGTATCTCCTCCTCCTCGCCGGTGTCGGGGTCTTGATACATATAGCGTAGGCGCACGCCGGTCTCCACCTTGTTCACGTTCTGACCACCAGCACCGCTTGAGCGGAAGGTGTCCCATGATATGCGTGAAGGGTCAACATACACTTCGATGGTGTCGTCAACGAGCGGTGTTACAAAGACAGAGGCAAAGCTGGTCATACGCTTGCCCTGCGCGTTGTACGGACTCACGCGCACCAGACGGTGCACGCCGCTCTCCGATTTTAGGTAGCCGTAGGCGTAGTCGGCACTGCCGGTGTTCTCTATCTGCATGGTCACCGACTTGATGCCGGCATCGTCAGCCTCCAGCAGGTCAACGATGGTGCATTTGTAACCACCTTTCTCTGCCCAGCGCATATACATACGCATGAGCATCTGCGCCCAGTCCTGCGCTTCGGTACCGCCGGCACCAGAGTTTATCTTCAGTACTGCGTCCATAGGGTCTTCCTCCTGGCGCAGCATATTCTTCAGTTCAAGGTCTTCAATGGCTTCCAGCGCACGGTCGTATGCCTGGTCCACCTCTTCCTCGGTGGCCATCTCCTCACGGTAGAACTCCATGGCGAGGTCCAGTTCTTCAGCTGCCGTGCTCACCTCCTTGTATCCGTCAATCCATTTCTTCAGTTCGCCCACCACCTTCATCTGCGCGCGGGCGCGGTCGGGGTCATCCCAAAAGTCGGGAGCCTGCGTACGCAGGTCCTCCTCTTCAAATTCAATCTTTTTCCTGTCAATGTCGAGATAGCGTGCCAATGCTTCTGCACGCTCACGGATGTCTTTCTGTTGATCTTGTGTTATCATTGTCTGTTAATTATTCTTCATACATCTTCTCAATCACCTCGGCGTAGTTCTTTATTATCACGGGGCGGCGGGTCTTGAGAGTGTTGGTGAGTTCGCCGTTCTCCATCGTGAATGGCTCGGTGAGCAGAGTGAAACGCTTCACCTGCTCGTATCCTGCCAAACCCTGCTGCAGGGTATTGATGCGCTCCATGAGCATGGCCTGTATCTTCTCGTTGGCACAGAGGTCCGCACGACCCGTGAACGGTATGCCGTTCTCTCGTGCGTATTCCTCAAGCAATGCGTAGGCAGGCACTATCAGTGCGGAGACAAACTTACGCTCGTCAGCGATGACGGCTATCTGCTCGATGTATTTGTCAACGAGCAGTTTTGACTCTACAGCCTGTGGCGCCACATACTTGCCGTTGCTGGTCTTATACAGGTCTTTTATGCGCTCCGTAAGATACAGTTCGCCGTCCTTCAGGTAACCGGCGTCGCCAGTGCGGAAGAAACCGTCCTCAGTAAACGATTCCTTATTGATGGCATCGCGATTGTAGTAGCCGCGCGTGATGGTGGGTCCCTTGAGGAGTATCTCGCTGTTCTCGCCTATCTTTATCTCTATGCCGTTGATGGGACGCCCCACAGAACCTATGGTGTAAGGCTCGTCGCGGTGGTCGCACGAAACAGTGGCAAGACTTTCCGTCAGTCCGTAACCCACAATCATGTTGAGTCCCAGACAGTGAACGAACTCTTCCACTTCCTTCGATACCACGGCACCTGCGGTAGGGAAGATATTCGGGTGTACCAGTCCGAACTGCTTGCGCACTATAGACAGCAATGTCTTGTTGACCATAGCATATTTCATGCGCAATGCAAGTGAAGGCTTCTTTCCTGCCGCCTTACATTCGATGTTGTACTTGTGACTGATTGCCAGTCCGTCCTTGAACATCTTCTTATGTAAGGCAGAGGCATTGTCTATCTTCTCCTGCACACCGGCATACACCTTTTCCCAGAAGCGCGGCACGGCCGACATACATGTGGGATGTGTCTCGCGCATGGACTGCTGTATCTCACGCGGATTGGTATTGATGATAAGCGTGGCGCCCTCTGTGAGTGCGAGGAAGTCCCATCCACGCTCGAAGATATGCGTTATCGGCAGGAATGTTATCACGCGGTCGTCCTCACCCACCGGCACGCACTCATCATTTGCCTTGAAGGCTGCCATATACTGACCGTGGGTAAGTATCACGCCCTTTGACTCTCCCGTGGTGCCTGATGTGTAAAGGATATTGGCGATGTCATCTTCATTTCGTGAGGAGTGAAGGGCAGAGAGTGAAGAATCTAAAGCTGCATCTTCATTTCCTGCAATGAAGTCATTGAAATACTGCGATGTGGTATCATGCTCTGCCAGTGTCACAGTAGGGTCGTAAATAACTATGCGTTCCAACGTAGGACAGAGGGCCTGCACACGGCGTGCCTTGTCATACTGCTCCTGTTCGCCAACGAAGAACAAACGTATCTGCGCATCGTTGATGACATACTGCAACTGCTGTTCAGAACTCGTGGCATAGAACGGTATCGTCACTGCACGTATTCCGAATGCACCAAAGTCGGTGTATATGTATTCCAGCGAATTCTGCGAGAATACACCGACATTCTCCTGTACCTTCACCCCTGCGCGAAGCATAGCCAGCGACACACGCCGTGCATTGTCAGCGAAGACCTTCCATGAGGCCTTCTTCCATACAGTGCCGCCGAAGTCCTTGTACTCAAACACGGTCTTGTTGCCGTATTTCTTCGCCTGTTCGTATGGCAGGCGCGCCAGGTGACATAATGTTTGCATAGCAGTTTCAATTGTTATTGGTTTCAACTTGCAAAAATAAGAAAAAACTTTCAGATAGCCAAATTTTCCTCTAAAATATATATTTATTTCATGAAATATTCGTAATTTTGCAATCAGATATGAAAAAGACAGTTATAGATAAGGATGTATTGGAAAGATACGTCAGCGATGCCGTTGAACTGTTGAAGCGCCTCATCAGCACTCCCCGCGTGAGCCGCGACGAGACCGCTGCAGCAGACATCATGGAGCAGACCATGCGCCAGTATGGCTATGAGTCTGAGCGCAAGGGTAACAACCTGTGGATACGTTCCAGCAACTGGGACGACAGCAAGCCCACCATCATGCTCAATGCTCACATCGACACCGTGAAGCCCGTGGCCACATGGACACGCGACCCCTTTACGCCAAGCATCGAGGGTGACCGCCTATACGGACTGGGATCCAACGACTGCGGCGGCGGACTGGTAAGCCTGCTGCAGGTGTTCAGGATTCTGACCCAAAAGCCCCTCCCCGCGGGGGAGAAAAAGCCCCTCCCTACCCTCCCCGTGGGGGAGGGGAAGAAACTACCTTCGTCAAATGATAGCTCTGAGGAAGCAGGTAATATCATACCCTCCACCACACGGAAGGTTGGAAGGGACTTCAACCTCATCTACCTCGCCTCATGTGAGGAAGAGGTAAGCGGTGCAGGAGGCATAAGGAGTGTACTGCAACAACAGCCCCTCCCTACCCTCCCCGCGGGGGAGGGGGATAAATCACCTTCGTTAAATGACAACTCTGAGAAAGTATGTAGTGTCATACCCTCCACCTCGGGGAGGGCAGGGAAGGACTTGATTGCCATCGTAGGTGAGCCTACGGGCATGCAGCCTGCCATTGCTGAGCGCGGACTGATGGTTATTGACGGCACTGCGCACGGCAAGAGCGGACATGCTGCACGCAACGAAGGCGTGAATGCCATATATGAAGCGCTCGACGACTTGATGTTCATCCGTGAATATAAGTTTGAGAAGGTGAGTGACCTGCTCGGACCTACAAAGATGCAGTGCACCGTAGTGAACAGCGGTACGCAGCATAACGTGGTGCCTGACGAATGTAAGTTTATCATCGACGTGCGCACAAACGAGCATTATACAAACGAAGAGGTGTTTGAGTTTCTGCAAGGCAAACTGAAGAGCGAGATAAAGGCACGCTCCTTCCACCTGCACTCATCGAGCATTCCACGCACACATCCGCTGATACAACGCTGCATTAAGATGGGTATGGAGCCTTTCGGTTCACCCACACTGTCAGATCAGGCCCTGATGCGTTTCCCATCGTTCAAGTTAGGACCAGGTGAAAGCAGTCGCTCACACAGCGCCGACGAATACATCTGCATATCAGAGATACGCGATGCAATAGAAAAATATCTGCAGTTACTCAGATAAAAGAATATAAAGGAATAATAAAAACAAAAAAACGGCATCACACTATCGGTAGTGCGGTGCCGTTTATCTTTTGGTAGAAATCGAGGGCGAACACATCTGTCATGCCTGATATGAAATCAAGCACTGCCATGATTCGCGTCTCTACATCTGTAGCGTTTATCTCATATTGACTGCTTACGCGGCGCAACAGCTGTTGTGAATAGAAACGGTCTGGATTCATTATGGCTTCTATCATCTGCTGCAACAGGGTTTCCATAATCTTGTAACCACCCAGCTCGATGTCAAGTACCGGCTTTGAATGATATATCTTGCCGTAAGCCACATCAATACAGCGTTTGTATGCCTCACGCTGAAGCATACTAACATGCTTTATCAGACTGCCCTGAAATGTTCCGTCAAGAATTTCTTTTTCATGTCTGAGGAAAGCCTCGACACATTCGTTTTCCAACTTGCCTATCACACAGGCTCGCATATAAACAACCTGTTCGTTAAGGTCTGCTATGTTCTCCGTGCTTATACGGTTGAGTATGCTCTTTTGTGTCTGTTCATCAAAGAAACCAAGCAGCAAATCGCGTGTCTCTTCGTATGATATGAGTTTCAGTTTATGGGCATCCTCTATGTCCATTATCTCGTAGCAGATGTCATCAGCCGCTTCTACGAGATATACCAAAGGATGACGCACATAACGCAATGGTTCTCCATCAGCGGAGAGTCTCAGCATGCCGAGGTCGTCTGCCACACGGCGGAAGGTCTCTGCCTCTGTGGTGAAGAATCCAAACTTTTCCTTGCCTCCCACGACAGGAGTACCGGAATAGTAAGAAGCAAACGGATATTTCACAATGCTGGCGAGCATGGAATATGTCATGACAAAACCTCCATCTCGTCGGCCGCTGTATTTATGGGTGAGAAGACGAAAAGCATTGGCATTGCCCTCAAAATGGGTTATGTCATTCCATAATTCAGGTGACAAATCATCCTTCAACTTGAGTCCTACACCTTCACTGAAAAACGTCTGTATGGCCTTCTCGCCACTATGCCCGAACGGAGGATTACCAAGGTCATGAGCCAAGCAGGCAGACGACACTATGGTACCCAGTTCCTCTATCACCGTACCGGCATAATCGGGATTGCGCTTGATGATAGCACGCGCCACATCATTGCCGAGCGACATGCCTACACTCGCCACCTCAAGGGAATGTGTCAGACGGTTGTGGACAAATACCGAACCCGGCAAAGGAAACACCTGCGTCTTGTTCTGCAATCGACGGAACGGTGCAGAGAATATCAGACGGTCATAGTCACGTTTGAACTCTGTACGTTCATCATGGCGCTCAGTATGACGCAGTTCCTGTCCGAGACGTTTGTTAGATATAAGTCTTTGCCAATCCATTTCCTTCTCTTGCATTCAACACATGATTATCAAGCAAACTTAATCACGCTGCTATTGCTTGAGCGTGTGCCGTCGGTACCATTCTTTTCATCTTCTCCCGGTTTCTGATAATTAACCGAAAGACGAGAGATGGTGTCAAGAGCCTGACGAGTGCGCCCATAAGTAGGAGCATTCTCCACTGCCAATATCAGGTCTTCGTTGTCAAGGTCATTTGCCTGGAAGAAATAAATGTTCGGACGACGCTTCTGCGGAGTGTTCCTTCCATCTGTACCATAGTAATGGCGCAGACGATCTGCCTCTTTGGCCTTGCGTTCCTCCTCCTCTGCCAACTTAGCCATATCCTCCGTGGTCTTGGTCTTCATGCGATTATCCTCTACATTGATATCGCTAAGTCCGAAACCAGTAGCCAATATCGTCACTTTTACCTTCTCACCCAATGTTGGATCGTTTGCAACACCCCACTTAAGTTCGAAATTGTCGAAGCGACCCATGAACTCATTGACATCATTCATCTCCTCCATCATTAATCCACGGTTGTCATCATCGTTGTGGAATGATATGGACAGGAGAATCTTCTTAGACTTGAATATGTCGTTATCATTAAGCAACGGAGAATGAAGCGCATCCTCAATGGCTTTCTTCACACGTCCGTCACCCTCACCATAACCTGTTGACATGATGGCAACGCCACCATCCTTGAGCACTGTCTTTACATCATTGAAGTCGAGGTTCACCTTTCCATGTACGGTGATTATCTCTGAAATGCTCTTGGCAGCCACCGACAGTGTGTCGTCAGCCTTGGCAAAGGCATCAATAAGCGACAGATCAGTATATATCTCACGCAAACGCTCGTTGTTGATTACAAGCAATGCATCAACATTCTTCGCCATCTCTTCCACACCGTCGAGAGCCTGATTGATTTTCTTCACACCCTCAAACTTGAACGGTATAGTGACAATACCAACTGTGAGTATGTCCATATTCTTTGACTCACGAGCAATGATAGGTGCGGCACCTGTACCCGTACCACCACCCATGCCGGCAGTAATGAATGCCATGCGTGTGCCGTCGTTGAGCATCTTCCTGACATCCTCAATGCTCTCCTCTGCAGCAGCACGTGCCTTCTCTGGCTTGTTACCAGCTCCCAGTCCTTCGCTGCCCAACTGCAGATGAACCGGAACTGGTGAATCATTGAGTGCCTGTGCGTCGGTATTACACAATGCGAAAGTTACATCATGTATGCCCTCGCGATACATATGGTTAACAGCATTGCCGCCGCCACCACCTACACCAATAACCTTTATTATGCTCTTCTCCTGTGCCACTGGACCGAAAGCATCTAATATATTGTCTTCCATTTCTGTATGGTCTTATTAATGTTTATACTCTATTACTCTTCATCAGGTTTTGTCAGACTATTGAGGAAACGAATAACCTTCGTTCCAAAGCTTGGCTTCTTGCGTTTTTCCTCTTCCAGACGCTGTGCTTCTTCCTCCTTACGACGTCTTTCTTCCTCAAGCTTTCGCTGTGCCTCAGCCTCTACGGCAGCCTTCTCTGCTGCAAGTTTCTCTGCCGCTGTCTGTACCACTCCGGGTGGCAGGTTGTTCACATCACGCGGCTCTGTCACTCCATATTCTTCCGTATCATTACTTGATGGCGTCACAGTACCAAAGATGTCACGTGGCTGCTTCTGTTCTTCCTGCAACCAACAGTTCTGATCTCCCTTGGCGAGCAAACCTATGATAGTATTCATTGTGCCGTCCTTGGCATTAACCTCGCTACTTGTGCTGCTCACTGTCATGTTGACAAACTTCGCTATGCGCACCTTCTCAACATTAGTGTGTTTTCTGAATGCCAACTCTATGTTCTTCATATTAGAACCACCGCCGGTAATAATCAATCCACCCAGTAGTTTGTCGGAGAAATCAGACGGCACCTGATTCCATACATTGGCAATTATCTCATGCACACGGGCTTCTACGAGGTCTATGAAACGTGTGCTGTCAACCTTGCGATCGTTGTCTATCTCATACTTCAACATCGAATCTATTTCCTCCACAGGAGTATATGCTGAAGCGAAACGCAGTTTCATGTCCTCAGCATCCATCTCGTCAATCTGCAACGAACATATATCCTTCGTGATATTGTTGCCGCCAAGCGGTATGACAGCAATATGTCTGAGTACATCCTTATAATACACCATCACGGTGGTAGTCTCGGCTCCCATATCCACAAGCACGCAACCGCTGCGCTTTTCTATAGGCGTAAGCACTGCATCAGCCAATGCAAATGGTGCGAGATACATCTCTGCTATCTTCACGCCTGCCTTCTCAAAGCACATGTTTAGTTTGTTGTAATGGCGGCGGTTCTGCAGTATGTTAAGGAAATTTCCCTCAAGGTGGGAGCACTGCACACCTACAGGGTCCGACTGCAAGAGAGAATCGGCACGGTACTCCTGCTCCACAACATCGAGTATCTCCATTTCCGGATACTCCATGCTGCGGTTATTGTCCATCATGTCGGCCACCATCTGTGGCGAAACGGGCAATCCCTCCTGCAGTTCACGTATTATGACATTACGTTCGGAATGGATGGACTGTCCTCCCACACCGATGAACACATGTTTGATGCCCACATGCAACTGACCGCGCAATTTCTGCATGATGTTGGTGATGCACTGCACTGTCTTGTCGATGTTGTACACAACACCTTTGCGTATGCACTGCGTGGCATCTTCTCTCACCACTGAAAGAACGGCAATGCTTCCATCAGGTTTCTGCTGTCCGGCAATGCCTGTAATCTTTGTTGAGCCAAGTTCTATGGCTACGATAAAGTTTTTTAGTGCCATAATTTATCTCGTTTTGCTAATTTGCTTTTCGCTCTTCTTCTCTTTGTCTTTATTTTCCTTCTTCTCTCCCTGCGCAGGACTTGTCGTTTCACCTTCCTGTGGTGATGATACCGGAGGTGCCGCTGTCACCACCTGCGTTCCTCTTCTATGACATACTATCTGATTTGAGAATTCAAGTGATATGTAGTCATATTTCTTCCACCCTGCATGACAAAGTCCATGTGTGTAGAACAGCTGCAGGCGGTTCATCTGTCTTCCTACAAACTCTTCCATCAGTTCTGCCCTTCGTTTTGCAACATTGCTGATTGGTAACTGACCTATATTTATTATATGGTCTCCCACACGAGGCACGAGTTCCACGCTACTGTCGGGCAGCACATTTATTTGCTCCACCTGATTTCTCCACAAGTCATCAGCCATGAGCAAGCGTGCCAGATGGTATATGTATTTCACCGCATAAGAACGGTCAATGTTACCTGTTGCCACTATCATGTCGCTGGTGTACTGTGAGTTTGGCATCACTCCACCGTTGTCATCGATGTAATAGTCGTCACCGGATTCTGCCTTCACCCTCACCACCGGTGTTCTCTGTGTCACCGACACGAAAGCATGTCCCGCCTGATTCACATAGCATTGTGCCGTTTTCACAAAAGGCATCTTGACAAGTCTCTGCTCAATATCTCGCGTACAGATGCTGCTTAATGGCTTTGACATAGGATACAGGTCATATCTCTCAAGCAGTTTCTTTACTTCCTGCTCATCGAGAAACACATTGTCGTGCTCATCTTCTATCCTTATCACCACCTTGTTGCATGTGCCATTCTTTGCCATTGGCTTGTGCCATGACGCAAACACCAACACGAGATAAACAGCAATGAGTCCGTCAATCGTTATCAGCAGTGTTCTTTTCCAGTCTATGTTGAGTTCGAAACGCAATTCTTACTTACTCTTTATTATCTTTGTTATCTCCGGCACGTAGTTGTCGAGGTCACCGGCTCCAAGTATTATCAACACATCGAAGTCACGAGAGCGCACATAATCAAGTACGCCGTCCTTGCTTATCATCTCCTTCTTCACGCCTGGTGCGAGGTTGTCGTATATCAGCTGTGACGTAACGCCCGGTATTGGTTTCTCGCGAGCAGGATAGATGTCACACAAAACCACCTCGTCAAGCTGCGACAGGGCATCAGCAAACTCCTTATAGAAATCACGCGTGCGAGTATAGAGATGCGGTTGGAATATGGCGGTGATATGTCTGTCATTATACACCTGTCTCATACTCTTGGCGCTTTCAAATATCTCCTTCGGATGATGTGCATAGTCTGACAACACCACATGACGCTTGTCGCGCAGGGCGAAGTCGAAACGACGGTCAACGCCACGATATGTCTGCATACCATAACGCAATTCGTCAGGCGAGCAACCGTTAAGCTGTGCCATTGCCATGGCGGCTATGCCGTTGTCTATGTTTATCGGCACAGGCTGTCCCAGACGTATATTCTCCACGTTGCCGAACGGCGACACGTAATCGAATGTTATCTCACCTTTTTCTATACGTATGTTCTCTGCATGGAAGTCACCTTCCTCTGTGCCGTATGTGAACGTACGCACTCCTTCCGGTACATCTGGCTGCATCTCCAAACCGGTATGTATGATGAGCGTACCTCCCGGTTGTATGAGAGTGGTGTAGTGTCGGAAGGATTCGAGATAAGCCTCCTTTGTGCCGTATATGTCAAGATGGTCGGGATCTGTAGATGTTATGACCGTCATCCATGGACGCAGCCAGTGGAAACTGCGGTCAAACTCATCGGCCTCTATCACCACATAGTCTGACTTGTCGCTGAGGATGTAGTTCGTGCCGTAGTTCTTAGATATTCCCCCGAGGAAGGCGTTACAGTCTTTTGATGACTGGTGCATGATATGCGCACACATGGTGGATGTGGTTGTCTTGCCGTGCGTACCTGCCACACAGAGTCCTTTGTGCTCTCGCGTGAGCATTCCGAGCACCTGTGCTCTTTTTTGTATGTCAAACCCGTTTTGGCGGAAATACTTCAACTCCTTGTGTTCTTCCGGTATAGCCGGTGTATATATCACCAATGTGTTTTTCGGGTCGCGACATGCCACAGGTATCTGTGTCACGTCTTCCGTGTAGTGTATAATCATTCCCTCCTTCTCAAGATGGCGTGTCAAGGCTGATGGTGTCTTGTCATAACCTGCCACCACCAGGCCCTTACGTATGAAATAGCGCGCTATGGCGCTCATCCCAATGCCTCCTGCACCTACAAAATATACTGCTTTCATTAAATCTGTTTTTACTATATCTGTGTTTAGTTATTTTTTATAAGTTTCATCACTTCATCGGCTATGATGTCTGCCGAGTCTGGCAGGGCGAGTTTGCTCACCTCCACCTCGAGTTTTGTCACGGTTGCTGCATCTGACACAAGTGCTATGGACTCTTCCACGAGTGTCTTCTCTGCCATTGAGTCTGGTATGAAGAGGGCTGCCCCCTTGTCTGACAATGCCCTTGCATTCTTTGTCTGGTGATCCTCCGCTACATTGGGCGACGGTACGAGTATCGATGCTTTGCCCAACAGGCACAACTCACTTATCGATGATGCTCCGGCACGGCTGATTACGATGTCTGCAGCCTTATATGCCGTTGCCATGTCGCTGATGAATGCCTGCGGATGAACCAGTACGGCACCTGCTTCGCGGGCTTTGCGCTCACACTCTTCGGCATAGTATTTTCCTGTTTGCCAGATAACCTGTACCTGCCGTTCATCAAAACGCTTTATGCCGTCGGCGATGGCATTGTTGATGGTGCGTGCTCCGAGCGATCCTCCTATGACGAGTATCGTAGGCAGGTCTTCCCGCAGTCCGAGAGACTTACGCGCTTCTGTGCGTGTCATGGTGTTTGCCATCAGTATCTGCCTGACGGGGTTACCTGTCTTTATGATACGCTCTGCAGGAAAGAACCTTTCCATGCCGTCGTATGCCACGCATATCTTCTTAGCACGCTTGGCCAGTGATTTGTTTGTCACGCCAGCGTATGAGTTCTGTTCCTGTATCAGGCATGGTATGCCCATGTCGGCCGCAGCATTCAGCGTAGGAGCAGAGGCATAACCTCCCACACCCACCGCCACCTGCGGACGGAATTCCTTTATTATATTCTTGACCATCCGCTTGCTGCGGAAGAAGTCAATCATCACCCAGATATTCTTAGGGCTCCACAACGGACGTATCAGTCCACGCACCGGCAGTCCCTTTATATTGTAGCCTGCTTCCGGCACACGTGTCATCTCCATCCTGCCTTCTGCCCCCACGAAGAGAATCTCAGCCTCCGGGTCTTTGGCTTTCAAGGCATTTGCTATGCTTATGGCTGGGAAGATATGGCCTCCCGTACCGCCACCACTGATGATTATTCTCATGGCATCTATATTTTTATATCATAATTACATTTCATTCTCAACTTCCACCTTAGCAGTTTTCATGCGTTTCTTGGCTGTACGGCTGACACTGAGTATCACGCCGATGTATATGCAGTTGATGATAGACGACGTTCCGCCTTTGCTTATCAACGGCAACGGCTGACCCGTGACGGGTGCCAGTCCGACGGCCACTGCCATATTGAAGAGTGCCTGCACCACTATCATCAATGCCAGTCCCATGGCCAACAGGGCAGGGAAGGTATTCTCACACTGCATAGCTATGATACCTGTGCGGAAGAGCAGCGATATATACAGCAGCATTACAAAAGCCGCGCCAAGCAATCCCAACTCTTCAAAGATGATGGCAAAGATGAAATCAGAGAATGCCAACGGCAGCAAGTCACGCTGCACTGAGTTGCCCGGACCTACACCCAGCACTCCACTCGATGCTATTGCTATGCGTGCGCGGCCCTCCTGACCTTTGTTGTCCATATCGTATTCCTCTGGCGGCACATCCCTCACGTCAAAGAATGACACTATACGTTCCTTCCATACATCGGCACGGTGCCATATACCTCCACGCGTGACGGGAGTCTCATCTGCATCTTTTGCCTCGTTGGTTTCCACATATTCCTTGCCAGCCGCCGAGTGGGCCTCCGCCAACTGCGACTTTGACTGTCCTATAAGCATGATAACCATTACCAACACCATGGCAGCGCCTACCACCGAAGCAAACAGACCGAGCAACTGCTTTATCGAGACTCTGCCCACGAACATCATGATAAACACTACTGTAAACATCAGTGCGGCAGTGGAGAAGTTCTCAGGCAATACCAGTCCTATGAGCAGAAGGCTCGTACCCAATATATATTTGAATGCCTTTGATGACACTCCTTCTGGTGTCTGCAACTGACTCAGTATATGAGCCGTGGTGAGCACCAACGTACCTTTCGCCACCTCTGACGGCTGCAATGGTATGAAGCCAATCTTCAGCCATCGAGCGGCATCGTTTTCCTTTGTACCTATGAGATATACCAATACCAGCAGGAGTATGGAGCCTACAAACATGATGGGCGTCATCACCTTGAAATAGCGGCACGGTATATTGAGCACAAATATCATACAGAGGAAACCGACAAACAGAAGCGCACTGTGATAGGTTGCCGCAAACCAATAGTTGCCCGACTTATAGCCGAGACTGGCAGACGCAGAATATACCTCCACCACACTTACGAGGCAGAGCAGGAAGAAGATGATCCATATCACACCATCTCCCTTAAATACATTCTGTAGTCGCTTCAGTTTTTCCATTTCTTATTTTTGGTAATCGAAGTTTTTCGGAGTAATCGGAATATTCGGAATACTCGGAGTATTCTGATTAATCTGAGTTCTATTCTTATTCTTTCGCCAATGCCTTGAACTGCTCACCACGGTCTTCCATGTTCTTGAAGAGGTCGAAGCTGGCACAGCATGGTGACAACAGCACTACGTCGCCCGGCTTGGCGAAACGACGGCATGCCTCTACGCACTCTTTCATTGAGTGGGTATCTGCAACAGGCAGTCCAAGGTCGTCGAATGCTGCATGCAGCTTAGCATTGTCAACACCCATATACACCACTGCACTGCACTTTTCTTTTACCAGTGCCTTGATGTCGTTGTAGTCATTGCCCTTGTCCTTGCCTCCGACAATGAGTACCGTAGGACGGCTCATGGCTTCAAGAGCCACATGGCAGGCATCAACGTTGGTGGCTTTCGAATCGTTAATCCACAGCACTCCGTCCTTCTCTATCACTTTCTCCAGACGATGCTCCACGCCTGGGAAGTCTTTCAGACACTGTGCAAGGATGGCTTCCTTCTTCTCCTGCTCACCGGCAGAGAGTTCCATCTTTGCCATGGCTGCACGCACTGCTGCACGGGCTGCCATCATGTTGCGCTGATTATGCTTTCCGGGCAGTGGGAAGTCGCTGTTGGGGTCGATGTCCTTGTCGCTGAATGGTTCGAGCGTAGGATTGCCCATCACTGCCTTGCGTGATGATGGTGTTGGCTTGGGTGCGTAACCGTCAAGACGCTTCTGCAGTTCGTTGTCTATGTATTCGTCATCGCTCCAATATACGAAGGTGTCCTTCGGCGTCTGGTTCTGTATGATGCGCATCTTGGAATCGACATAGTTCTGCATCTCGAACTCGTAGCGGTCGAGGTGGTCGGGCGTGATGTTCATCAGCACTGCCACGTCGGCGCGGAAGTCGAACATATTGTCGAGTTGGAACGAGCTTATCTCAAGCACATACCAGTCATGGTCCTGCGTAGCCACCTGCAGGGCGTATGAGCGGCCGATGTTGCCTGCCAGTCCTACGTCAACGCCCCACTTCTTCATTATATAATATATGAGTGATGTGGTTGTTGTCTTGCCGTTGGAACCGGTGATGCAGATGGTCTTGCCCTTGCTGTAGCGGTGGGCAAACTCCAGCTCCGCCAGTATCGGCGTGCCTTTGGCCATCAGAGCCTCCACCATCGGCGCAGTGTCTGGTATGCCCGGACTCTTCACTACCTCGTCGGCTGAGAGAATCTCAGCCTCTGTGTGCTGACCTTCCTCCCAGCGTATGCCTTCGTCGTTAAGCCGTTTCTTGTATTTCGGCTTAATCTGTCCCATGTCTGACACGAACACGTCGTATCCCTGCTGCTTACCCAGGATGGCGGTGCCTACGCCGCTCTCACCTGCTCCAAGAATGACTAATTTCATACTCTTTATAGAATTTTAGGAGTTAAGGAGATAAGGAGTTAAGACATTACGCTTTATCTGATGGCTTTGCTGCACCAACAGCATTTGTCTTTACTACTTAACTACATAACTACTGACTACTATCTGATTTTCAGCGTTATTATTGCCAATGCCGCCATGCCGATGGTGACAATCCAGAAACGTGTGGTTATCTTTGATTCCAGCCAGCATCCGCGCGGCTTGTTGAGGAATACCTTGATGTCGTCTCCCAACTGTCCCGGTTTTATGCGGAATGCATCGTGTATGGGCGCACGCTTGAAGAGACGCAGTTTTTTGCCCCTCTTGTTGCCATATTTCGCCACCTGCACCTGCAGCATCACCGAGATGCTCTCCATGAGGAACACGAAGCAGATGATTGGCACAAGCAGTTCCTTGTGTATGATGACCGCCGTTACGGCTATGATGCCGCCGATGGCCAGCGAACCGGTGTCGCCCATGAATATCTGTGCAGGATATGCGTTGTACCACAGGAAGCCCACCAGCGCACCGACGAAGGCGCTGAGGAATATCACCAGTTCTTCTGACTGCGGTATATACATTATATTAAAGTATGATGCAAAGCCTATATGGCTCGACACATACGCCAGTATGCCCAGCGCTATGCACATGATGGCGGAATTGCCTGCACACATACCGTCCATGCCGTCGTTGAGGTTTGAACCGTTGCTGACAGCCATCACCACAAACGTGGTCAGTATGACGAAGAATATCCATCCTGCTGCAGAGCGGTGCTCACCCATCCATGAGAAGAACACGTCGGTGTAGTTGAGGTTGTTGTTCTTGACGAACGGTATGGTCGTGGTCGTTGACTTCACCGGTGCACTCTTGTGAATCACTATCTCCTGCGAGTCATTCTTCTGCACTGCAACATTCTCGCGCATCACGGCATCCGGACTGAGCCACAGCGTGAGGCCAACAATCAGTCCGAGCAATGCCTGTCCTACAAGTTTGTAGAGAGGACGCAGACCGTCTTTGGTCACCTTCATCTTGATGTAGTCGTCGGCAAAGCCTATCGCACCGAGCCACAGCGTGGTGACTATCATCAGCAGCATGTATATGTTTCTCAGACGACCGAACAGCAGGCACGGCACTATCGTTGCCACGATGATGATAACACCTCCCATCGTAGGCACGCCTTTCTTCTCCACGCCATAGGGGTCGATGGAGCGGTCGCGCTGCGCCTCCATGCCGCCGTGACGGCGCATCCATTTGATGAAGTACTCACCAAACCATACAGAGATTACAAGCGACATCACCAGCGCCAATATAGAGCGGAAGGAGATGTAACTCCACATACCCGAACCGGGAATGTTCCATTGTTCAAGAAATCTGAAAAGATAGTATAACATCGTTTTTTCTTACAGTTTGCTCTTTTTTATGTTAATTTTCTTACGCCGATTCTTAACGGCTGTTAAATATTGCCTTGCTTTGCAATAGCATACCTTTTACGTTGTAAAAGCATAGGTATTACCATGTAAAACGATAGCTATTACAGTGTAAAAGCATAGCTTTCATTTTGTCATCTGCATGCTTTCTAAATTCCGAAGGCATTACGCAGTTCCTCGCGGTCGTCGAAGTGGTGCTTCACACCCTTCACGTCCTGATAGTCCTCATGGCCTTTGCCTGCCACGAGTATCACGTCGCCTTTCTCTGCCATCATGCAAGCCGTCTTGATGGCCTCGCGGCGGTCAACGATGCTGACCACCTTTTTCATCTGCTGCGCAGACAGTCCGGCAAGCATATCGTTGATGATGTCCTGCGGTTCCTCGAAGCGCGGGTTGTCGCTGGTTATGATTACGCGGTCGCTCTGCTTGACGGCTTCCTGTGCCATGAGCGGTCGCTTGCCTTTGTCACGGTTGCCTCCGGCTCCACACACGGTGATGACCTTTCCCTTGCCGTTGAGCACTTCATGGATGGCATTCAGCACATTCTCAAGTGCATCAGGCGTATGAGCATAATCCACGATACCTGTAACGCCATCGTTGGAGCGTATTGGTTCCAGTCGGCCTGCCACACTCTTTAGCGTGCTCATCACCACGAGAATATCCTCTGGCTGCTTGCCCAGCATACGTGCTGCGCCATATACGGCGAGGAGGTTGCTGACGTTGAATTTTCCGATGAACTGCACTCCCACCTCATGACCGTCCATCTCAAGGTACATGCCCTCGAAGTGACATTCCACGATATGCGCAGTGTAGTCTGCCATGGAGCGGGTAGAGTATGTCTTCACTGCAGCCTTGCAATTCTGCGTCATGACGAGACCGTTCTTGTCGTCGGCATTGGTTACGGCGAATGCTGTCTTAGGCAGGTCGTCGAAGAATTTCTTCTTTGCATCGCGATAGTTCTCAAACGTCTTGTGATAGTCCAGGTGGTCGCGTGTGAGGTTGGTGAAGATGCCGCCGGCGAATGTCAGTCCACCGATACGCTTCTGCGCAATGGCATGGCTTGAACACTCCATGAAGGCATACTCGCAACCTGCCTCCACCATGCGGTGCAGCAACTGGTTGAGTTCTATCGGGTCAGGTGTGGTGTGGCTTGCCGGCACCGCCTCTCCCTCTATGTAGTTGCATACGGTGGAGAGCAGTCCGCACTTGTGACCCATCGCACGGAACATATTATATAATAAGGTGGCGATGGTGGTCTTGCCGTTAGTGCCTGTCACACCCACGAGGCGCAGTTTCTTCGTAGGGTTGCCGTAGAAGGTGGTTGCTACTGTGCCTACGCAGTCCTCGCAGTCTTTTACACAGATGTATGTGACGCCCTCCGCCTTCTCCTCGGGTATCTGCTCGCATAGAACTGCCGCAGCTCCCTGCTCAATGGCTTTGGGTATGAACTGATGGCCATCCACCTGAGTGCCGCGCATGGCAATGAACATGGTTCCCTGCTTCACCTTGCGCGAGTCTATCTCAACGCCAGTGATGTCAACGCTGGTGCCGCCGACTATCTCTTCTGGCTTTATCTTCTGTATAAGTTCCTCTAATATCATAATATTATATTATTGATTATTCTCATGACAGATACAGTGTCACCACCTCTCCTTTCTTTATCGCCGAACCGGCTGGTTTGCTCTGCTGCGAAACCCTGCCGCAGCCCTTTATATGAACCTTGGCTCCACGATTTTCTATTATATATACGGCATCACGCGCACCCATGCCTCTGACATCAGGCATCTGACGCATACTGCGTCCGCGCGACCTGCGGAGCTGAGCCCCGTTTCTGCGACGTGTGACGATACCCCAGATAGGGCTGCCTTCACTGCGCTCACCGTTCCATCCGCCTTCAACCTCGAAACCCAGACGAGACAGCACATAGTCGGCTGCCTGCAGATTGCCTGCCTTGGTGTCGGGTATCTTGGAGTAGTCCACATCGTGTGCACCCTTGGCATTGTAGTATATGTCTTTTGCCATGATGCCCTCGGCTATGTCATGGAACACCTGTCCGCTCATCTGACCGCCAGATGCCGGGAGTCCGGCTTTCTGTATGCAGACGATGCATGAATAACGCGGCGCATCAGCAGGGAAATACCCTGCGAAGGATAGCAGATAATGTGTTACACCATTGGTGTTATAACCTCGCTCGCCAACCTTCTGTGCGGTGCCTGTCTTGCCTGCTACAGAGAACGACCGTGAACCTGCCGGTTTTCCCAGACCATAGTCCACAACCTCGCGAAGCATGTTCTGCATCTGCTTGAGGACATTGTGGTTCTTGACAATGCTCTGTCTGAGCACCTTAACTGGAAATTCCTCTATCGTCTCACCGTCACGCTCTATGCTTTTGACGAAACGAGGGCGAACCATCACACCGTCGTTGGCTATGGCGTTGTAAAACGTCAGCACGGAGATTGGCGGGACGTTGGTCTCATAACCTATGCTCATCCACGGCAAGGCGGTGTTACTCCAGCCCTTGGTCCAGTTGCCGTATTTATCACGCTCAGGATAACGTATGCGGGGCTTGCGGTATTCCTTGAACTTCAGTTTAAGGTCTTCGCCTATACCCACACGGTGCAGTCCTGCCACGAAATCTTCCGGACGGTTGTGATAGTATTTGTCTATCAGCAAACTCACACCGATGTTTGAACTCTTCTGCAGTATCTGGGGAACCGTCAGAGGGTCTTTGTAACCACCCGACGTCCAGTTGTGGTCTTTCATCTCTGCACCATACATCTCGCGCTTGCCACCGCTGCAGTCCACCTTCATGGTGGTGTCTATCTTGCCGTCATCCATCGCCACGAGGAAACTGGCTGTCTTGAACACCGAACCCGGTTCAAGGAAATCGGCCAGGGCATGGTTACGCAATTCCACGTATTTTCCTGTAGAACGGTCAAGGTCAAGGTTGACCATGGCCTTGATGTCACCCGTGGAAACCTCCATGACTATCGCTACTCCTGTATATGCATTGTCCTTGCGCAACTCTTTCTCCAAGGCACGCTCGGCAAGATCCTGAAAACCTACGTCTATGGTGGTGACAACGTCACTGCCGTTGATGGCTGCGGAATCGACAACCGACACCCATTTGTTCAGTTCTTTCTTATAGTGTTTGAATCCCTGACTGCCTTTGAGCACGGAATCGCATATCCATTCCAAACCAGAGAAGGCCCTGCCGTCACTCTTATATATATCGCCAACCACACATGATGCCAACGAACCGTAAGGACGGTTGCGAACCATGTGCTCCTTGGCGGTGAATCCGCTGAGACCTGGACGAAGACAGAAGATAGGCAACTGACGCACACGCTGGTAAGTGCTGTAATCCACACGCTGTTTCACCACGGGGTAATAGCGTTTGTTCTCGTCATAGCCTTTCTTCAGGTGCTCCTTGAATTCCTCTGCACTCTTCTCAGGGAATATCTCGTGCAATCCTTCACAGAGCATTATGAGTCCCTTTGCATCATTGCCTTGCTTATCGTGCCACAGGGTATCGGCTTTGCCAGACTTGAGCGCCACGAAATCCATGTGCAATTCATATTCAGGCAGATTGCATGCTAGACGCTGACCGCCAGCTGCCAGGATATTGCCGCGTATGGGTTCTACAATGTCGCTCTGCGGCATGCGCAGCGAGTCAACCTTCATCCAGTAGTCACGCTCAGACGTCATGATGTAGAACCCCTTGCCCAATATGACAATGGCAAACAGCATAAACACTATAGAGAAAATAGTGTAACGCCACAACGAATGTTCTGATGCAAACTTACTCAATTTCTATTTTATTTTCTTTTTATTCTCCTATTATTTCCCGTCATGTCCTGTTGTCGGACTGCACTTCCCTCATCATTCACAGAAGAGAGGGCAGGAACGGTGCGTTATTTCTCCTCTATCTTTATAAGATATGGTGGTTCGTCAGCTATGGTCAGCGTACTGTCACCACACTCTGCCAGTCGTTTCAGCACATTGCTCTCGCGGCTTGCCTCCGTCAACTGACTGGTGCACACTGTAGCCTTGTAGCGTGCATTGACAATTTTGGATTCCGTCTTGTCTATCTCCACCAGTTTCTTCTGACACATATAGCGCAGACTTATATATATAATAATGAATGCGCCAATGAGCAGCACTACACCTATCTGACGTCTTATAAAGCGCGAGATGAAAGCACCACCCAACGTGCGCGACAGGGAGAATGGCGATGATGTATCCTGCTCCTCCTTGGCCTCACGCTCTATCACGTCCTCCAGTGTCTTGTTGCCAAACACTCCACGCAAAGAGCCTAACGGCGTGCCGTGAGATTCTTCTGAGTCTTCAGAGTTGTCAGGAGATTCTGAATGTTCTGAGTTTTCTGAGTCCTCTGAGTCCTCCGAATCCTCTGAATTCTCAGAATAATCGGAATTATCCGATTCCTCAGTTTCCTCAGAATACACCTTCCCATTCAGTTCATCGCTTTCTTCTTCACTTCCGTTCTGAATCTGGAAATCTACTATGTTCTCACTGTCACTCAATTTTCTATTCAATCAGATTATCAATTATCTTCATTCCTCAACTCTCTTCGCCCCTACCCTCAGTTTCGCACTTCGTGAGCGTGGATTGCTCTGCTGCTCCTCAGGTGTCGGCAATATCGGCTTGTTGTTCACCGCTGTGAGCGGAGTGTCAACCCTACCGTAGAAGTCTGCTTCACGACGGCCTTCAACATTGCCTGTCTTTATGATGTTCTTCACCATGCGGTCTTCCAGACTGTGATAAGTAATCACGCTGAGACGGCCTTCCGGTTTCAACAACTCTGTGGCAGACATCAGCATTTCCTTTAAGGCATCCATCTCATGGTTCACCTCTATGCGCAGTGCCTGAAAGAGTTTCGCCATGTCTTTCTTCTCACGCTCGCGTTTGAAGAACGGCTGCACCACACCGAGAAACTCCTGCGTGGTCGTTATCTTCTGAGAGGCTCTCGCCTTCACTATGGCTGACGCTATGCGGCGCGATGTCTTCAACTCACCGTACAGATAGAATATATCTGCCAACTGCTGTTCGTCGTATGTATTCACCACATCGGCTGCAGTAATGCCAGCGCGTTTGTTCATGCGCATGTCGAGCGGTGCGTCAAATCGGAATGAGAACCCGCGTGTCTCATCGTCAAAGTGATGGCTCGACACTCCAAGGTCGGCCAACAGTCCGTCTATCTTCTCTACGCCATAATAACGCATCCAGTTCTTCAGGTATCGGAAGTTAGAGCGTACAAACGTGAAATTTGACACGTCAGCCGTTATGTTGCGCTCTGCATCCTCATCCTGGTCGAATGAGAAAAGCCTTCCCTTGCCGTTTAGCCGTTTCAGTATCTCGCGGCTATGTCCACCGCCACCGAAAGTTACATCCACATAAATTCCGTCAGGCTTGATGTCCAAGCCATCAACACTCTCTGAGAGCAATACTGGTATGTGATATGTTTCTTCCAAATCCTAACTATAAACTGTAAACCATCCACCGTAAACTATAAACCGTAAACAGTAAACCGTAAACCGTAAACTATCTCATCATCAGCTCCAGTTCGTCGGCAAAGTTCTCTTTTCCCTGCTCCATCTCCTTGGCTTTCTCTTCCGACCATATCTCGATGGTGTCACCTACGCCGATGAAGCGCACTGACTGCGTAACTCCGAGCATATCCTGAAAACGCTGCGAAAGGATAAAACGCCCATTGGAGTCGAGCGTTATCTCTTCTGCATCAATCACAAACTGACGGAACACCTGTTGCTGCTGTCTGTTCCAACGGTTCAGACGACTGCGCAGACTGTCCATCTGTTCATTCCATACCGATTCAGGGTAAAGCACAAGGCAAACCTCATGCACATCCTTACGCAACACAAGCCTGTCCTCGCCAGCCGCCTGAAGCGTCTTGCGGAACACCGACGGTAGGAAAACCCTGCCTTTTGCATCGGTCTTTGCCTCTATGTTACCTAAAAATCGCATATAATAAGGTGATTTGGTTGCAAAGTTACAAAAAAATCCCCACATTTCCCCACTTTACTTCTATTTTTTCACAAAATCACTGAATTTATTATTATTTAACAGTTTGCAAAGCTATATCTCACTATAAAATTATAATTTTGCACTCGCAAAACGCAATTATAATAACAGAAACATATTATAGCGAAAAAAAATGGCAAAGAAAGCACTTCTCATGATTCTCGATGGATGGGGAATCGGAAAGCACGGTAAGGGTGATGTTATCTTCAACACACCGACTCCTTACCTCGACTATCTGCAGGCTGTAAGCAGCGTATCTCAACTTAATGCTTCGGGTGAAGACGTAGGTCTGCCCGACGGACAGATGGGTAACTCAGAGGTGGGACACCTCAACATCGGTGCGGGACGCATCGTATATCAGGACCTCGTGAAGATAAACCGCGCATGTGCTGACGGTTCTATCTCTCAAAATCCACAGGTGAAGGAAGCATACGAATATGCAAAAGCCAACGGCAAGAAACTGCACCTCATGGGACTGACATCTGACGGTGGTGTGCACTCTTCTCTCGACCATCTCTTCAAACTCATCGAGGTAGGCAAGGAGTATGGCCTGAAGGACCAGCTGTTCGTTCACTGCTTCATGGACGGTCGCGACACCGACCCGAAGTCAGGCAAGGGCTTCATTGAGGCTCTGCAGGCCAAGTGTAAGGAGAATGACGCAGCCATAGCTTCAATCATCGGCCGTTTCTATGCAATGGACCGCGACAAGCGCTGGAACCGTGTGAAAGAGGCATACGACCTCATCACCGCCGGCACAGGCAAGCAGTCTGCCGACATGGTGCAGGCTATGCAGGAGTCATACGACGAGGGTGTTACCGACGAGTTCGTAAAAGCCATCAGCAACTCTACCGTAAACGGCAAGATTGAGGAAGGCGACGTGGTTATCTTCATCAACTTCCGCAACGACCGCGCTAAGGAGCTGACACAGGTGCTCACACAGCAGGATATGCCTGAAGAGGGAATGAAGACCATCGCAGGACTGAAATACTACTGCATGACTCCATACGATGCATCATTCAAGGGTGTAGGCATCCTCTTCCCTAAGGAGAACGTGGCAAACACATTGGGCGAATACCTCTCACAGCAGGGAAAGAAGCAGCTTCACACCGCTGAAACCGAGAAATATGCTCACGTTACATTCTTCTTCAACGGTGGCCGCGAGGCTCCATTCGAGGGTGAGGATCGTGTTCTCGTAGCATCACCGAAGGTTGCAACATACGACCTCAAGCCTGAGATGTCAGCCTACGAGGTAAAGGACAAACTCGTAGAGAACATCAAGAAGGATATCTACGATTTCATCGTGGTGAACTTCGCAAACGGTGACATGGTAGGTCACACAGGCGTATATAACGCCATTGCAAAGGCTGTAGTTGCTGTTGACAACTGCGTGAAGGACGTAATCGAGGCAGCAAAGGCTACCGGATACGAGGCAATAATCATTGCTGACCACGGTAATGCCGACAATGCAATCAACGCTGACGGCACACCAAACACCGCTCACTCGCTGAACCCGGTACCATGCATCTACGTCACCGACAACAACTCTGCTACGATAAAGGACGGCCGTCTGGCTGACGTTGCTCCTACAATCCTCCACATCATGGGACTGGAGCAGCCTGCCGACATGACTGGTGAAAACCTTATCACAGACTAAGTACATACTAAACTCCTGCTATTCTGACAGGAGAAGGGTTTATATGTTAGAGCCGCACCACGTATGTGATGCGGCTCTAATTAACTAACTAACTATTATTTTCTACTACTATAGCGTTTGCCTTCGCAATTTCACAATTGTATATACAAACGACAAAAAAGTACAAGTAAACTTAAACAGATGCAAAGTTACTGTGATTTCAACGAAAAAAAGGAGAAAAAAAAGCCAAACTGGTGTAAAATGTTGAAAAAAAACATTATCTTTGCATTTGAATAAATATTACACTATTGTTATGGTACAAATAGAAGAAAGCTGGCGCCAAGCTCTCGAAACAGAATTTGAAAAGGACTACTTCCACAAACTCACTGACTTCGTACGCAACGAATACCGCCAACACACATGCTTTCCTCCCGGCAAGGAGATATTCAATGCCTTTAACCTTTGCCCTATAGACAAAGTGAAGGTAGTGATACTTGGCCAGGACCCTTACCATGGTCCGGGCCAGGCAGAAGGTTTATGTTTCTCGGTAAAATCGGGCATTCCGCTTCCTCCTTCTCTTATAAACATCTTTAAGGAAATAAAGGATGACGTAGGAAGGATTCCGAAAGTCATAACCGATGGAATGGGCAAGAAGCTATATGATGGATCACTGAGACGATGGGCAGAGCAGGGTGTTTTTCTTCTCAATGCCACACTTACAGTGCGCGAGCATCTGGCTGGCTCGCACCAGAAGCAAGGTTGGGAAACTTTCACCGATACAGTCATACAAAAAGTATCAGAAAACCGCGAACACTGCGTATTTATCCTATGGGGAGGATATGCACGAAGCAAAGCAAAACTGATAGACAAATCGAAACATCTCATCTTGGAGAGCGTACACCCCTCACCATTGTCGGCCAATCGAGGTGGATGGTTTGGCAACCATCATTTCTCACGATGCAATGAATGGCTGATTTCAAAAGGTATAACCCCGGTGGAATGGTAAAAAATAATTTGGGTAATCTGCATAACACAGATTACCCAAATTTTGTTTATGTCCCTAAAAAGATTATTTCAATGGTTTACTTTATTTGTGTGCCTACAGCATTGAACGTGCCTGTCGGAGTCTTTATAAGTATCTTTCCGTCAACAAACACCTTACTAACCTTTTTCTCGTTTTTAACGGTTTCATCAGCAACAACACCATTGATTGCAGTCACTACATCGCCCGCTTCCAATTTAAGGCAGTCATACATAAAACCGCCATTTGAACCATTGCCAGTCGTCTTCAGTGTAATGGTATTTGTACCTTTTTTCAGTGAAGAAGCAGGGAATTTACATGTAAGCAAATGATGGAGTCCGCTGTTCACCGCACTGCGATATATACCTGCATCGTTAATACCAGGTTTCCATGTGGCACGCGTGGTACCATTCACACCCACCGTTACTGTTGAACCTGTACCCGTGCATCCTGCAAGGGAGGCAGTAAGGACAGCATCGCCCGTATATGTCTCGTCAAGGTTGAATTTTATAGTCCATGTACCATCTTTCTGGCACTGCGCATAATACCAGTCTTCTTTCGGATTGCTTTGTCCAATGGTATATGTCAGATTCTGCGGTACAAGATTCCATAATCCATATTGTCGCACATTATCTGACAGACAGAACTCGTCAGAGCGTCGATTATTCTTACCTATCATCCATAGCAAGTTCTCATATTTTGTTGGTGTCCACTCGATGGTTCCGAGGGAATTGTCACCTTCTGCCACAGTAATATTCTTCACCTGAAGCATGTCTGTGACATCACCTGCTTGAGCGTATGCATAGAGAGTATAGTTACCCGGACGCACCTTATTTATAGTGAAATCACCGTTTGCTTTAGTAGTTGTCCAGAATTGATAGCCATGTACCTGACGCATTGGTTCCACATCCTCCTCCTGTGCCAATATAATACGCACGCTGTCATTGCGCTGACCTGTCAACACACTGAGATGTCCACTGACGGTACCACGCGTTTTGGGATATAGTTCATTGTCAAACCACTGGTACGGCCATGTCGTACGCTCCGTAGTACTACGTAAACGTGCATTATTTAATGGATTCTGCGCATAGTTCGCATATATAAGGATAGGACCGTATAGTTTCTTCTCACCTTCTGCCAATACCATGGCATTACCTCCGAAATGCTCGCCCTGAAGCATCTGTATAGTGATAGGCGACTTGCTTGTGGCATGAACCATCAGTTCCTGTCGGTCGCAACCACCGTTAAGCCATTCGTATGACACGGGTATATTCCATACCCCATACAACGAATTGTTGTAAAGACCATGCAGAGTGTCACGCTCCACATAGTTTGCCCAGTTGTACTTGGTATATACGGAGCCGTCAGTGAGGTAGTAAGTGGCATCCTGTATTGTGTTTTCGGATTTTTCTGCTTCTGCCATTTCGGAATTATTCGGTATCGTGCCATTCATCCGATAATCCACATATCCGTTGAGCATATCGCTGATAAGACGTGTGCATACACGGGCCTCCTTGATGGGTTCGTCAGCAGATGTAGCCGTACCCGTAGCAATGATGTATGTATATATTCCCGTTACATTCTTACGCATGATGAAGCCTTGCTGGAAGATGGTGTTGCCACTGGTGGCACTATAAAGCACCTCACACATATCAGCCGTCTCTTTTATTATCTCCACCTTCGTGGGCGAAAGTCCCTTGTTGCCATTTGCGGTGGTATAATCGAAGTACACACCATTGGATGCCATAAGTTCCTTTGTCTTGTTGAACTTCATACTGCTTATACGTCCGTTACTGTCAATCTTGACGAGCAACTTTCCGTTGTCAAGCGTTGTCGTCATACCACTCACCGTCACACTTACATCCGTGAATTGTGCGGCAGCGGCAATGCGTATCACGCACGCTGAAACGAGAGCAAAAGATAATAATAGTTTTTTCATAGTCTTTCTTTGCTATTTATCATGTAGGTTTAAGGAACAAATGCCCCACAGACATAAAAGCCTGCGGGGCATTTTCACTTTATAAATTATTAATCTATCTTACTCCTTTTCTCCTTCGCCAGCAACTCCGAGGAAGATGTTAACGATAGCATTGGCATCAGCCATAGTGATATCACCGTCAGTAATTACGTCAGCAGCCTCAACGTTGAAATTATTTTCAATCATCTGAGCCTTTTCTGTATCACTTGCAAGGAAGTAGTTCACCACTGCATTAGCGTCAGCCATGGTAATTTCATTGTCACCGTTCACATCACCAAGCACATAGTCAGGCTCTGGCAATTCGTCAGTAGCATAGATTACGAAACAATCGAAACCATTAGTGTCTGCACCACCTTTAGCCCACACTATATCTGTTTCTTCCTTGAGCTCAAAGATGTTCTCTGCCTCTGTCCAGTTATCAGCTGTTGCCGAGAAAAACAATGTGTCATTTTCAGTCGTACCAACAGCAATTTTTTGATAACGACCACTTGTTTTACCAGTGTTATCGAAAATGATAGCCGTCATTTTATATGTTCCAGCCGGGAGCGTAATTAACTTAGTATCAGCTGTTGTATAAGCAGCTTTACAATTTGAAGATCGAATTGCAGCATTTGCTTGAGTACATAATTTTACTGGGCAGTCCATATCTTCTTCATCATAAAAATCTTCTGCTTCTGCAAGGAATACTACACCTGTGATGTCTGCCTTTGTATAATTGATATGGAATATTGTGTCACTTACAAGATCCAACGTCTCAACGAAAGGTGTACCCTTTGCACCATGAGTGTAAAGGTTGCCATCCTCATCAGTAAGCCAGTAAGAGTAATTTACCTTTACGGTAGTGCCAGTAATTCCGTCAGTCTCAGAAACCAGTTCCTTAAGTACTTTCACATTGTCACCATCCTTATATACCGCCTGTGCACTATATTTACATGGTACTTTTGCTACACCTTCTGTTATAGTTATTGAATACAAACGAGCATTACTTAACTTAAAGGTGATATCACCGTCCTCTTGTACCTCAAACTTGTAAGCAGTTTTCGTACCATTAAGTGTAATACTGTCAGCTACACCATCAGGATTTGTAGCTTGCTCTGACACGAAACCATCAACAGCAACGGCTGTACCATACTGCGACATGATGCTTGCGAATTTATTTTTGCTAGGTTTGTTTGCTGACGCATGGACTGCTGTAAATGCCACCACATCGCCTACCTTACAATCTGGAACAGTAACATACAGATGGTTTGTATTGAATACGAGATTTTCCTTGTATGTCGTTGTAACAGTGTCACCTACATAAATCTTATCAGCATTTGCTGTAAATGTCAAGCCTTCCGTCATTGGGAGTACGGTATTTGCATCGAGCATCATCTCATCATAATTCGTTTTTACGTGATAATAATGACGAGTATCTTTAGTTACAACACTCCAATACTGACCTGATCCTTTATCTTCATTTTTATCATCAGCATGTATCTTCTTGACGCTCTCTCCATCTATTGTGAAGGTCCAAGACAACTTACGCTCTCCACCACGAGTCTTGAAGTTTATTACAAAAGTGGTGTCACCTATTGCTTCTACTCCATCCACTTTAACAGATGTGATTTTCAAAGTATATGAAGTATTCTCCACTACCTCAAAGTCTGCAAGAGGGAATGCAACTGGATCAAGAACATTGGCCTCAATACCATCAAACGCATTGTCTTCTGTTGCTTCTTCTCCTTCTGCGAAAAGATTTCCTGCAAGACTGATTGTGGCAGTACCATCAACACCATTGATGTTGGGGAATTGAATAGTGATAGTCTTTGCAGGATTGACTTTAGCACCATCCCTGATGCTCCATTTGACATCACCAAGTACCACCTGTGCAGTAGCGGCGAGAGATGCAAATGCTGTGAGCATCACTAAAAGTAATGTTTTTTTCATAAGCATTGAATTTTGTATTGTTTTGTTTATAGTTTGATTATTTTTCTGAACAATATTCACATTCTAATTGCAAAGTTACGAATAAATTCTGATTTTACAATATTTTCCCATTATAAATAAGGTGATTGACTCAATTTTACACCTTAATATGTATTTTTTCTTACATCCTTACTGCATCTTCTGCATCTCAGCAGCAGCTATCTCCAGCTGATCATACCACTCTTTTCCGAACCTGCGTATCAGGGGTTCACGGAGAAACTGATATACCTTTATTCCTTCACGACGACCTTTTTCCACCGCATCGCGACATATTTCCCACCGATGATAATTTATGGCGGTAATATTGTTGCTCAGCGTTTTCACACGGATAGGGTACAAAGCGCATGACATTGGCTTGCACCATCCTGTCTTCCCTTGTCGGAATAAGCGCTCGTAAGCACAGAGACAGCAATTTTTAACGGTTTTATCGGAAGAATCAGAATCTTCAGAGTATTCGGAGTATTCTGAATTATCTGAGTTCTCGGATTTATCGGAATTATCGCCGATTTTTATATCATCATAGCAGGTGAATACGCAGTCTTTTCCATTGACTATTGAGGTGACGAGTTCTCCTTCGGGGTCATTATATGCCACCCCCTGCTGATCTATCACCGACTGCGCCGATGCTGACAGATGCGGCCATACCTTATCGAGATTATCTTCAATTTCTGCGATTTCATCGAGTGTAACAGGTGCTCCTGCATCGCCTTCTATACAGCAACGCCCCTTGCACTTGGCAAGGTCGCACGCGAAATACTCGGTAAGTATATCGGAAGAAACAAGAATATTGTCAATATCAAGTATCATTTCTCTGGTTCCATGCCGTTGCGATAGTCGGACGGACTTACTCCGACGTTTTCCTTGAAATATTTTCCGAAGAAAGACTGTGATGTAAAGCCCATCCTGGCTGCTATCTCACCCATGCGCATATCGGTGTGGCGCAACAGGTTGCGCATTTCTGCGGTCACGAACTTGTCTATCCACTCATTCGGTGAGCGTCTGCTTGTGGCACTTATCACCTCACTGAGATACTTCGGCGTTATGTTCATCTCGCTGGCATACCACTGCACCTGACGGTGTTCACGATAGTGAGCACGCACTCGCTGTATGAACTCCACGAAGATTTGCTCCGAGCGTGTCTGCCGCTCATCCTTCTGCGATGCATGTATGGTACGGTCGATGGCTCCAGACAGATCATATATCATGGTCAGCAGCATGAGTCTTACCACCTGCATGCGTCGCGGGTGCACCTCCATGTTGATGCGCCTTCCTATGCTCTGGAAATACTGCAGCATCTCATGCGTTTCATCGTGCGTCAGTTCAAAGACCGGATAGTTATGCGTCAGCAAGAAAAGATCGCTCATGTTATGCACGTCACACAGTATGTCCTGCAGGAACTTGTATGACACAAAAACGCCCATTCCATCGAAGTCATCGCTGAACAACAGATTGTCTATCACCGACTCATCGGTTATTATCATCACATTGTCAGCCGTGGCGGCACGCTTCCGGTCGTTCACCGTGAGCGTCACCACTCCTGATGTGCATACACCTATGAAGAGACACAACGACATTCTCTTTGCTTCGATAATCTTCTGCAATGAATGTAACGTCGGCATCAGCACTATGTCGTTACCTATGTTTGGCAAACCATATTTCTGTGCTATTCCTTCAATTGTTATGGTCTCTATGTCTCGCTTCGCTCGCAAAATTTCAGTATTGGTTTTAAGTTATAGTTATGTGTATGCACTGGGCATTTTTAGCTTTATGCATCAATGTTGGCGTATGTAGCATTCTCCTCGATGAACTGGCGGCGTGGCTCCACGTCGTCGCCCATGAGCATTGAGAATATCTCGTCTGCATCGGCAGCGTTCTGTATCGTCACCTGCTTCAGCAGTCGGGTCTCCGGATTCATGGTGGTGTCCCAAAGCTGTTCCGGGTTCATCTCACCGAGACCTTTGTATCGCTGCGTGTGCAGTTTGGTGTCGTCGGCATCGCCGTTGCAGTATGTGTCGATGAACTTCATACGATCTTCCTCCGTGTAGCAGTACTCCTTGTGATTCTTGTATGAACACTGGTAGAGTGGCGGAGTAGCGATGTAGAGGTGTCCCTCCTGTATCACCTTCGGCATGAAGCGGAAGAAGAGTGTCATGATGAGCGTGTCGATGTGTGAACCATCGACGTCGGCATCGGTCATGATGATAATCTTGTCGTAGCGCAGCTTGTCGATGTTGGCTTCCTTGGAATCCTCACCGTCAACACCGAAACGCACGCCGATGGCCTGTAGTATGATGTTTACCGACTCTGCCTCGAACACCTTGTGCCACTGCACCTTCTCCACATTCAGAATCTTACCGCGGAGCGGCAGTATGGCCTGTGTGTTACGATCGCGGCCCTGCTTTGCTGAACCGCCTGCAGAGTCACCCTCGACAAGGAATATCTCTGTCTTCTTCGGATCGCGGCTTGAGCAGTCGGCAAGCTTGCCTGGTAGTCCGCCACCCGTCATCGGGTTCTTTCTCTGCACGCTCTCACGCGCCTTGCGTGCGGCAATACGTGCGGCAGCGGCAAGGATCACCTTCTCGCATATCTGGTGAGCCTCTTTCGGATGTTCCTCCAGATAGTTGCCCATTGCCTCGCCTACGGCCTTCTGCACGGCACCGTTCACCTCGCTGTTGCCCAGCTTGGTCTTTGTCTGACCCTCAAACTGAGGCTCTGCCACCTTCACAGAGATGATGGCTGTCAGTCCCTCACGGAAGTCGTCCTGTGCTATCTCCACCTTGGCTTTCTCTATCTGCTTGCGCAGCTGGTCGTCGTCGTCAGAGTATTTCTTCAGCGAGCGTGCCAGTGCTATGCGGAAGCCAGTGAGGTGCGTGCCGCCCTCAATGGTGTTGATGTTGTTTACGTATGAATGGATATTCTCCGAATAGTCGTTGTTATAGAGCAGTGCTATCTCGATAGGCACACCGTCCTTCTCTGTCTTCAGGCAGATAGGATCGCCGATGATGCTGGTGCGGTGACGGTCAACGTAGCGCACGAACTCCTTCAGTCCTTCCTTGGCATGGAACACCTCCGGCTTTCTGAGGTTGCCCTCCTCGTCGGGACGCTTGTCGGTAAGCGTGATGGTGATGCCGGCGTTGAGGAACGCGAGCTCACGCATACGGCGTGCCACGATGTCGTACTTATATTCCGTCGTGGTGAATATCGAGCCGTCAGGCCAGAACTGCTGGCGCGTACCGCGCTTGTCGGTCTCGCCCACCACCTTTACCGGATACAGCGGCTTACCCTTCTCGTATTCCTGCTGGTATATCTTGCCGTCGCGGAACACCTGCGACATCATGTGCGTAGAGAGCGCGTTCACACAACTCACGCCCACACCGTGCAGACCGCCTGACACCTTGTAAGAGCCCTTGTCGAACTTACCTCCGGCGTGCAGCACTGTCATAACCACCTCAAGTGCCGACTTGTGCAGTTTCGGATGCTCGTCAACAGGGATACCACGTCCGTTGTCCTCCACCGTGATGGAGTTATCTTCGTTGATTACCACCTGAATGTCTGTGCAGTAGCCAGCCATTGCCTCATCGATAGAGTTGTCCACGGTCTCGTTTACGAGATGGTGCAAGCCCTTCTCTGATATGTCGCCGATATACATCGCCGGACGTTTACGCACGGCTTCAAGGCCTTCAAGCACTTGAATACTACTGCCGGTGTAATTCGCTTCTGTGTTCTGGTTTTCTTCCATTTATCTTTTGTTTACGGTTTTCCTTGCAAAGTTACTAAAAATTATTTGATTACGCAAGAAATAGAAAACGAAAAATATTTTTTTTACAAACATTATCTTTTTTCATAATTGTCCTATTTCTCGCCTACTTATTTGTGAACAAATGACACATGATTTGAAAGCGCAAAAGAGATGTTAAAATAATTCACAATTCATAATGCACGATGCACAATCATGCTAAACGGAACGAATAATACGAGTTATACGCAACAATTGTGCATTATGCATTGTGCATTGTGCATTAAAACATAAGGTTTTACATGGTAAAAAATATGCAATTACAAGGTAAAAGCTATCGTATTACAATGTAAAAGGTATGCTTTTACAGTTGGAAGGGACGACTAAAATTGGTAATTCTTAGCTATATTGCTGTGATACAGCAATATACTAAACTTGCGAAATACTGGCGCAGACGAGAGCGCAGAAGCGGTTGGTGATTTCTATCGCAAGGAAACGGCAGTTTATTTCACCGTGATACCGGTTTGCGAGTGAGACTTGTGGAGAAAAAGAAAAAAGGTTGCTACCCCTCACGGGCTGCAACCTTTTCAAAAAAATTATTATGGAAACAATCTTGTGTTCTTTCCTATTTAAATATATCTATAAAGTCATTTTTATGCATTACTTATCCAAGCTTCTGAATGTGCTTGGTAAGGCTTGACTTGATGTTGGCAGCTTTGTTCTTGTGAATGATGTTCTGCTTTGCAAGTTTGTCAAGCATCTTCTGTACTTTTGGATAGAGCTCTACAGCCTCTTCCTTGTTTGTCATTGCGCGGAGTTTGCGCACTGCATTACGCATAGTCTTTGCGTAGTACTTGTTGTGAAGTGTACGTGTCTTAGTCTGACGAATGCGCTTCACTGATGATTTGTGATTTGCCATTTTTTAATAAAATCTTTTTGCCTCCACCTGATGTAGGGTTTCAGCGAATTAAATGATAGCCCATGGGTCTTACGCCACTACAGCAGCCCTAAGCAAGAACGTGTTACCACATTCCCATCACCACCAATTCGTCCATGTTAACGGAACTAAGCGCAACCACTGCGCGATGGTGAACATCCAAGTGAGTTAAATATTACAAAGTTGTAGCGTGTAGGGGAGTCGAACCCCTCTTGCGAGAATGAAAATCTCGAGTACTAACCGATATACGAACACGCCGCCTAAATATGACTAAGCGAACAAGCTGTCAACGACAGAACAACAGTTATGACAAGGCGTCACTGACCTTCTTTCACTTAGCGGGTGCAAAGGTACGGCTTTTTTCTGAATTGTGCAAATTTTCCATTGATTATTTTCTGTAAATCAGTTTTTTTTCGTATTTTTGCATTTGTAATGGAGATAAAAACGCGTGGAATAGTGCTCAGAACGGTGAAATATGGTGACAACAAGTTGATAGCCGACTTGCTGACACGTGAAGGTGGCCGTGTATCTGTAGCAGTAAAAACAGGTTCGTCGGCGAAAAGCCGTACCAAACGCCAGTTGTTCCAACCACTCACAATCCTCGATACAGAAATAAGCCAAACGCCGCGACAGCAGATAGCACAGCTACGCGAAGCACACATAGGCGAGGTATATACCACCATTCCTTATGACGGAGTTAAAATGTCGATAGCTTTCTTCACTGCCGAGTTTCTAAGTCATGCAACGCGCGATCTGCACACCGACCCGTATCTGTACGATTTCCTGGAACAAAGTTTCTTGTGGCTTGACGCCAGCGAGCGTGGCACTGCCAATTTCCACCTTATGCTGATGATGCACCTGACAAGGTTTCTCGGATTTCAACCAGACACTGAAAGTTTCTGTAAAGACAGTTTCTTCGACCTGCGCGAAGGGCGCTTCTGCACCACCGCACCCGTGCACCCGGACTTTCTCAACAAGGAAGAGGCACAACAAATGCTCATGCTACTGCGTATGTCTGCCCACAATGTGCATCTCTTCCATCTGTCACGCGATGAGCGTAACCGCATTACCGACTTCATACTGCGTTTCTACAACATACACATCCCATCGTTTCACGAACTGAAATCACTGGCTGTGCTGAGAGAATTGTGATACACCTTATTATATTAGTACATTTTAAGAGGATTGGCACCAAAAACAATGTTATTTGCATTTTTTAACAGCGTTTTTAATTTGTTATTGGTTATTTTTTAATAATTTTGCAGAATAGTATATTTTTTTGACTAAAACTGAAATAGCACTACAATACATATTATTATAATTCATACAACGAAACACAAACAATTAAACAATAATATCATGAAAACAGCAAACGAGAAAAATTATTTCACATGGTTGGCAACATTGTTGCTGACGATGACTGTGATGCTCGCAATGCCGCAAGTGACAAAAGCCAACGACGGTGAGTTCGATACTCCCGAGAAGGCTTTCAGTTGGTATTCGAAAGGGCCGGGCTGCATGCACGTGGCAGTTAAGTTGTGCAACAACAGTCCGAGGCGCACCTTCCATGACGGTGTATTCACGCTTACCGATTCGAAGACTGGGGAAAAGGTGATATGCTTTATTGTTGGTGAGACGAATAGTTCCAATACTGGATACTCAGCAATGAACATGAGCAACCAGTTGGAAGGCGAATCACACATTTTCCTGACCAACGTGAGGAACAAGAACGGACAGAAAACGTATGTGGTTTCAGGTACAAATAGTTACGAGATTACCGCCACTGGCAGCACTGCCTATTCGGAATGCTATGCCGAATTTGACTGGTATTATCCAGTGCGCTTCGCTGGTCGTTCATTCAATGTTTCTGTCGGGGGAGCAAGAATATGGAACGGAGACAATAGTTCTTACAGTAGTTATGCCAAGGAGAACTTCGCCACGATGGAGTTCGACGAGATCAACCTCGAAACCTACGATGCCATACCTGGTACAGAGGCCGAGAATGCAGGTCTGCTTCGCATCCCACTGTCATCAGACCGTGTAATGAACTATGCCGACGTGGACATCAAGACTGCCAATGGATGGCGCAGTCTGGGCCGTACAAAGTTTGATTCAAAAGCTTATTCCGGCTTCATCAAACTGCCGTCATACGAGGCTATCGACAGTGTGAAGATGAATGTCAACCTCGTTTCTGCTTCATGGACAGACGTCACAGGCAGCGCCCCGAAAAGTCTTGAAGGCAATGTGACAATTAAGAAAGGTGCTGTATCTGCCATACACAGCCCGAGATTGCTGAAGTCAGAGATGGTGGACGGACGCGAAGACTTGAGTCACGCCGGTGCAGTGAGACTGCAGTGGCAGATTGGCGACGTGGGCAAGGACGACCTGCTCGACGGTGACATGTTCCAGGTGCAGCGCTCGCTCACAGGCAGGATAGAGGACTATGAAGACATAGCTCTCGTACAGTTCGACAAGGACACCAAGGACTATCAGTATCTCGACACACTGCTCATTGAGTCACTCGACACGTCATTAATCGACAAGAACCTCGGCATACCACTGGTGCGCTACCGTGTGTACCGTGCAGCGACTTCCTCGCTGTGGGGTATGGAGCACAATCCCACAGTGGCATATACCATGCCGCAGATTCCTATGCTTGACCTGCACGAGATACTTGACTTCGACGCCGACTGGGCTGACGAGGAGGAGCACAAGCTGCGCGTGAAATGGGGCTACAGGTATGACGGCGGCGACGGCGACCGCATACGCGTGTGGGATGACCGTGCGCAGATCAAGATATGGTATAAGATGCGCAACCGCAACAAAGAAGAAATCGGCACTGGCGAGTATGTACTCAGCAAGGAAGAACTGATAAAGAAAGAAACAATCATACCGCTCAGCCGCTCATGCGTATATTATGACCTGTATATGGAGACATTCCCCGGCACATCGCCTATAGGGAAGGGTACGGGCGACATCTATGTGCAGTTGAAGACAGAGAATGACTGGAAGGACTTCGCAGCCCGCGTGGACGCCGGCGAGCAACAGCTCAACGCATTTCTGATGGAGGACATTACCGCACACTCAAAATACAGCAATGCTGACGTAACCATCGGAGGAACATACAAGGGCGTGTTCAACGGCAACGGACATAAACTGAACGTGCGCTGCAGTTCCAGTGACAAGAGACTGTCACCATTTGAGAACCTGGCCGACGGCGCAGTCGTCTTCAATTTGAATGTGGTCGGATACTTCCCGTCAAAGGGACGCTATGCGGCCGGCATCACCTCACACATAAAGTCGGGCGTGGTGTCCATAGAGCAGTGTGCCGTATCAACAGGCTTCTACCAGGGGTCCGGCGCGTGGTTTGCCGATAATTCGACTGGCGGTCTGGTCGGTACGGTTGACGATGCGGCCACCCTGCACATATACAACAGCTCATTCACCGGTGAGTTTGAAAATGAATATGCTCTTAATTCTGGCTACGGTGGATTCGTGGGATTCTGCGCCAATACCGCCTTTACGAAAGTCAGCAACAGTTATTTCAATCCGTCAAAGATACAGAATAGTTTCGGCGGCTCGCACACCTTCGTGCACTTTAACGAGGATGCATGCGTCTTGCCGCCGATGATAGATGGCTGTCGCTATATGACTGCGCTGGGCACCCCACAGGGTGTTTATTCCAACTTAGCCCCACAGAACAACTTGTGGAAGGACGGTGCACCGCTTCTTGTTCAATACATATTTGGCACCCACGTAACGGATTTAAGCACATGGCTCGACCCGGAGAAGTCAGCCAAACTCAACTGGTTCTACTATGAGAACTCAGGTCAGGTGCTTAAAAAATCTTTAGTGACGGAAACGCATCAGTCATCTGTTACGCTTAGTTGGGAGAGCGACGGCGGAGCCATCGACTCCTACGAGATATACCGCCGCAAGACTGACAAAGGCGCAACATGGGAGAAAATCGCCAGCAACATCACCCAGATGGAATATGAGGACAAGACAGTCAAGCCTGTATTCTCATATTACTATAAGGTGGCATCACTCGTGAGCTGTGAGGGAGAGAAACGCGTATATACCGACTCCGTTGCCGGCAACTGCGTGCAAACGGGTAAGGTAGAAGGCTATGTGCGCTTTGCTGATGGTTCGGGCATAGCCAAGACAACAGTCACTGTGTCGCAGTATGGCGAGGGCGCAAGTTCGCAGGAGTGGAATGCAACCACTGACGAGGCAGGTTTCTTCAGCATTGACGAACTGCCTTACTGGAAAGGACAGACAGGACAGTATCAGATTATGCCTAACATAAGCAGCGACGACCTTGCAACTGACTGCAAGACTGGTCTGTTCGTGACATTCAATTCAGAATGCAACCTCTACCAGAACCGCATATTCACCGTGACCAACGGCGTGAAGTTCTCTGGCTCCGTGCTATACAAAGGCACCAGCATACCTGTGCAGGGCGTGAAGTTCCTCGTTGACGGCACTGAGGTACGCTCTGGCAATGGTCCTGTGACATCCGACTTTGAGGGGCATTTCTCATTCCAGATGCTCGGCGGTTCGCACACTATACAGGCGGTAAAGGATGGTCATAAGTTCTGGCAGGACGGTTTTTATACTAACGAAAAAGGACAAACCTATGTTGAGTTCTCTACCGACAAGGCCGGCATTTACTTCTATGACGACACCAAGGTGAAACTCATAGGTCGTATAGCCGGTGGCAAGCAGCAGGGCGACATACCACTCGGCCACTCACTGTCGCGCAACAACCTGGGTAAGGACTTGAAGATGGTGATGACGCTCGAGGGCGACAACGCCTCATGGCTCGTGTTTGAGAATACAAACAAGGCTCTCACCGAACGTGACACCACATACATACACACCAAACATTCAAAGAACGACAATAACGTATATAAGACCAGTGTACACACCAACCGCCACCGCATGGAGATAACGCCCGACGTGAACACAGGCGAATATGAGGTATTGCTGCCTCCGGTGAAATGGAAGATACAGCAGATTACAGCACGCGGATATGCTACACTCTTCCAGGACGGCAAGACAAGCGACGTGATAGACCTTACCGACTCATTGACAGAGCACACCGACACTTACTACGGTGCGTGGTCAGTGGGCAACGGCGACACCATACGCGAGGCTGACGTGACGTACTACGCACAGTACAGCCGCATATACCGTGCTCCGATACAGATAGAGTACAAGCAGATAGGCTACGACAAGTTCGACTATTTCGGCGACCGCATCTACACGGCACAGTCGCTGGTGGGCGACAAGGTAAAGGTGCCGCTGGTATATCAGGCTCTGAAGGAGGAATACAAGGCTCTGAAGGACAAGTCAAAGTGGACAGGCAAGGACTCCACGGAGGTCAGATATACCTTCGGAGCGCCGGTATTCAATATCGACCGTCAGTATCCATTCCAGATTTCGGCAGTGGAGAAATATTTCTTCAACAACAATACGAAGTCTGACACCGTTGACATCGTAAGCGTTGACAGCGGTGAAGTGACAATACGCAACGGCATGGTGAGCGGCACACACAAGGAAGTAGTGAAGCTCGATGAAAACGGCGAGGGATACTACGTAATGAGCGCTGCACAGCGGCCATACAGCGTGACGGGCAAGGATGCACTATGCACCGTCAGCTTTACACTGCTGAAAGACGGTGTGACATACGAAGCTACACCGCTCAAGGCATTCACTCTGAACCAATACTCACGTCCGGGAGCCAAGGACTATGTCAGCGTGTCCACCCCTGTACTCGTTGACGTACTGCGCGACCCACCAGGTAGCGGCTCTTCGGCAAAACTCAGCAAGGGTTCTACACTGAAGATGGCATACCAGATGGACATGTCATGGGCTGCAGGTCTGTCGCTTGCAGTACAGGCCGGTGCCGGTGCCAACTACTATACGGGCATCGGAGGAATTGGCTTCGAGGCAGGTTTCATCAACAATGCCAAGACTGTGTTCAAGACTTCGTTTGACCTTATATTCTCAGGCAGCGGCCAGCGTGCATTCTCATACACCATGACCAACAACGAGGATATATCCACCGACGCAGGTTCAACAATGGTGGGAGCCGATGCTGACGTGTATATGGGTATCGTGACTGACATGTTTATGCGTCCCACGGTAATGATACGCGCCATACCTGACAGCACCTTCCAGCACAAGATAGGTGAACTGGCTGCAGGACAGATGGTGGAAATAGCAAAGGGCTACGGTGACGACGGTGGACTATTCCACCTCGTGCGCGACGAAGCAATAGGTTACGGCCAACGTGTGACGGCGGACTTCACTCATTCACAGCAGTACATTATCAAACAGTTGATACCAGACCTTGCCAATAAGGCACTGGCAAAGATGTATATAGGCACAAAGAGCGAGGCAGAGTCGCTGGCAAACTCCACCGGCGAACCGGTATATCTCTCACTTCGCAGTAAGGATGATGAGCGATTCGGCATGCTCAATACCGATTCCGTTACAAAACAATATGTCTATAACACCACACGAACCAGCAAGGATATAGACCAGTCGAAGATGAACTACCTCATCGTATTGCCAAGCACCGACGACGGCAAGACGCAGAATGATGAGATATATAACACTGCACAACTCATACTCGGCTGGACGAACATCATTGCACTGAACGAACAGCAAAAGCTTGAGGCCACCGACCTTGTGAAACACTTCGACGTGGATGGCGGTGCAAGCATATCATATAGTGAGGACTTTGCTACAGAGTACAACAACACACACACATTCAAGAACCCGATATCATCTTGGACTCACAACTATTTCGAGTGGGATGACGTAAATAATCACACCAGTGCTACAACGACAACTGCTGCAGTATTTTCGGGTATCGTAGCACTGCTGGGCAAAACCGCCGGGCAACTCATAGGCAGTGTAGCCCAGACATCAGTAGGCGGAAGCAGCATCAGTGGAGCGACAAACAATGGTGGTACATACACAACTGCTGCTGGTATAGACAATGCATTCAACTATACTTCTCTTGAGTTTGCTGGTTGGAAATGGAATTTCGGCCTGACGCCAGTTCTTTCCTTCGACACAACACCGAAGCAGACCACCGGTACGAAGTACAACCGCAAAGAATCGTTCACTATCAAGATGGACAAGAAGAGCCATCTGCTTTTCGATGTATATCGTGTGAATACTATTGACGACAACAAGGAGAACTCCACCGTGACAGGAAACCTTAAGGGTGACCGTGACATATTCGTGGAGACAAACTTCCTGCGCAACGTGGAATACGTGAAGAACTTCCTCGACCGCGACCTCGGAGTTTATCAGAAGGCAAAGTTCGAGTATCCGAAGAGTTTCGTCTATCGTACTCGTGGCGGTGCTACCGTTCGTACATGGGAAAACGAGCGCAAGACTCTCTTCTATAATGCGGGCACCGTACTCGACGAACGCACGAAGAAGATAGAGAACCCTATAATAAAACTCGACAAGCAAAGTATCAGCGGTGTGCCTTACAGTGATCCGGCACGTTTCAAAATCTATGTAACCAACGAAAGTGAGGAACCTGATGCCATAGGCGGTGCATTGAGATTCTTTACGCTCTATGCAGATTCTAAGTCTAATCCCAATGGCGCAAAGATGTTTGTTGATGGCATGCCGCTCACTGCTGACGGCATGACGGTGATGGCAGTGCCTGGTGAGGTCACACAAAAGACTCTCGAGGTTTATGCCGGTGAGTCGTTCGACTATGATGATCTGACAATAGGCATTATATCACCGGGTGACGTGCAGTGTGTAGATCAGGCGGCCTTCTCCGTTCACTACCTGCGCACGGCTGGCAGCGTGAGCATACAGACACCGGGCGACAAGTGGATAATGAACACCGACGCACCGTTTGACTCAATACGCGGATGGTACATGCCTGTCATCATCAGCGGATATGACCGCAACCAGAAGAACTTCGACCACATCGAGTTCCAATACAAGGAATCGACTCGCGGCGATGACTACTGGACGAACCTCTGCTCATTCTATGCCGACTCTACATATTACCGTCAGGCAAGTGGAACGCGCGAGATGATGCCAGAGAACGGCTACATCAACACAAAGTTCTACGGCGAAGGACAGGTGATGGAGAAAGCCTACGACCTGCGCGCAGTGCTCTTCTGCCGCAACGGCAACAGCTATATTACCAATTCATCGCCAGTGCTCACGGGTATCAAGGACACCCGAAGGCCTCAGCTATTCGGTTCTCCAGAACCAAAGGACGGCATAGTGGGAATTGGCGACAACATCATCTTCAACTTCTCTGAGCCGATAGAACACAACTACCTGCGCGAGGAGACAAACTTTGAGGTGATGGGCGAAACCAACGAGACAGCCCTGCAAGAAGAACCATCGCTGCAGTTCAATGCAACGGGTTACGTGGAGACCGACGCACGACGCAACTTCGCCGACAAGAGTGTGGCAGTTGATATGATGATACGACCAGACACTTTAATAGGCAAGGACATGCCACTCTTCTCGCACGGTACCGACGGCAACCGCCTGCAATTGTGGATTACTGATGACATGAGACTGAAGGCTGTGGTTGATAACAAAGAGTACTATAGCAATTATTCAATAGAGAAAGGCACGCTGCAGCACGTAGCTCTTATACTAAACCGCAACGACAGCACCCTGTCACTCTACAACGATTCCATCATAGCAACATACAACAAGGTGTGGTACAACGGTTATGGTTCGCTCATCTTCGGCGCGACAAACGAGAATGACATCAACATGCGCAGCCATTACAAGGGTCGCATGCTGGAGGCTCGTATATGGAACCGTGCCATGAACACGACCTTGATGAGACTCTATGCCAAGCGTCAGCTTACGGGCTATGAGATGGGACTCATCGACTACTACCCGATGAATGAGGGCGAAGGCAACTACGCTTACGACAAGGCACAGGGTGCACATGCTGAACTTAACGGTGCGGCATGGGCACTGCCACGCGGCATGTCTCTGCATCTTGACTGGAATGAAGAAAAGCCTGTCAAGGGTATCAAACTCCTTAAAGACCGCATGGCACGCAGTGCAGAGGATGACTACACGCTGATGTTCTGGTTCAAGACCAACGATAACGGCAAGGGTGCACTCGTCAGCAACGGCTCAGGCCGCGCCACCGACGACAATGCCGCCAACCGCTTCTACATTGGTTTTGAGGGCAATCAACTCATCTATCGCTCAAACGGCATGACACTCAACCTTGGAGACGACCTTGCCGATGATGAATGGCACCACTATGCCATGACTGTAAGCCGTGCGCACAAGGTGGCAAACATCTATGTTGACCGCACGCTGACGGCAAGTGTGCCTGCTGACACTCTCGGCGGCATGGACAGCGAGGAGTTCTACGTGGGCAACATGGTATGGCGTGAGGCCGGACTGCACGTCGACGTGCTGCATCAGGCTAATGCCCTGACAGGTAACATTGACGAGCTGTGTCTCTTCTCACAGGCCCTGCCACATTCTCTCATAAAGAGATTCTCCACAAAGAGCCCGAGCGGCAAGGAGAAAGGACTGCTCACCTATCTGGGCTTCAACCGCCAGCAACGTATGGATAACAACGACTATGTCTTGAGGCCATACGTTTACAACCAGGTGACAGAAACCGACAAGTATGGTAATGTCATAGAGAAAAAAGACTCTGTATTTGCCGAGCCGATGGCATACGTCATGAAGCACATTGACACGGAAGTCGGTGCACCGGTACAGCCCAACGTGGAACTGAAGAACCTCAACTTCAGCTTCGTGGGACGCGATCACCAGCTGCTCGTGAACATTGATGAGATAGACTCGCGCATCAACAAGCGCAACCTCTATGTCACCGTAAGTGATATTCCTGACCTCAACGGCAACTACATGACTTCACCATACACTGAAGTGTTCTATGTGGACCGTAACCCATTACGCTGGGAAAAGAAAATAATAAAGGAGAACTACTTCACTAACTCTGGAATGTATCTGTATACAAAGATTATCAACAACAGCGGTGCATCACACAAATACGTCATTGAGAATCTGCCGAACTGGCTCACTGTGGACCATCAGGAAGACATCATTGACGGCAAGAGTGAACAGGAGATTGTATTCTTCGTCAACAAAGACCTGAACGTCGGCACATACGACGAGACCATCTATCTGACAGACGAGAACGGACTGTCCGAGCCGTTGATTCTCAACATCACCAGGGAGGATATAATGCCAAGCGATTGGTATCCTTCCGACGACATGAAACGCTACTCCATGAGTCTTGTGGGACGCGTTATGATTGGCGACGCCATCGTCACCGACATCAATGACCGTCTTGGAGTGTTCGATGCCAACGGCCGAGGCATGGGCGTTGCAGACATCAACTACAACGAGACAACAGGTGTGAGTCTCGTGTTCCTGACAGTGTTCGACAGCACCGTGACAGAGAAGCCGCTGACATTCAAGTTGTGGCACAACCGCACCGGCAAGGTGATGCTCCTGCAACCAAGCAAGCCAATCACCTTCGTGCCGAGCAAGATAGAAGGTTCGGTGAACGACCCGATAGTCTTCCACACAACAAACCAGTTCGTACAGAGCATCAATCTTGACTACGGCTGGAACTGGGTATCGATGAATGTATATAACAATGACCTGCGCAACATCATTGACGTGCTCAACAAGTACGAGTGGGACAATGGTGACATCTTCGTCAGCGACCGCGACAACCTCACGCTGGTTTACAACGAGAAAATCAAGGCATGGGTAAAGAATATGACACAAGAGCAGGTTGACAAGGTGAAGATGCTTCCATGCAATGGTTACCGCATCTACCGCCACAAATATACGACCATCGAAATCGTTGGCGACAGACTCAGCCATATCAACTTACGCACGATACCTGTCAGCAGGGGCTGGAACAGCATTGGTTACACTCCGATGATCAACCTGCCGGTTACCACCGCATTGTCTGACTACAACACCTTTGCCAAAGACCGTGATGTAATCAAGAGCCGCGAGGCATTCGCCATCTTCACCGAGACGAAGAACGGTGGTGGATACTGGTCTGGCGACCTTACATACATGAAGCCTGGCGAGGGTTACATGCTCTACCGTCACGGTGAAGCCGATGTATCGTTCAAGTACCCATATTACGAACCGGGGAGCACCATCTTCGGAATGGGCGAGCTGCAGGCGAAAGCTGCCACCTTCATGGAGTATCCTACCACAATGTCGCTTGCGGCAAGTGTGACAGGCATCGACACCGAGGACGGCGACCAGCTCATAGCCATGACCGACATGGGTGAGGTTTGCGGCACAGCCACGCTCATCGACTCCGTATATTACATGAGCATCTGCAACGAGGCCAAGGCTGCCATCACCTTCGCCATTGAGCGCGACGGTGAGATAATAGCCACCGCAACCACCGCCATGCAGTATGAGGACAATGCAGTAAGCGGCAGCCCGTCAGAACCAACAGAGATTGATTTCACACGCTGCAACCCTGTGAAACTCAACGATGACTGGTACTCCATCGACGGACGCAAGCTTGACGGATGCCCGGCAAAGGCTGGCATATACATCCACAACGGCAGCAAGGTAGTGATTGAATAATATTATAAAAAAAGGGGAAACCGTTCGCGGTTTCCCCCCACTAAAGAACATAAGAATATGAAAAAAAATCTTTTCTACATACCATTTCTCACACTGCTCCTCACAGCTGTGACATCATGTACGTCTGACGGTGAGGACGGAGGCAACGGCAACACTGCAGTGTTTACCGCAGTAAGCAATGCACCCGATTGGCAAAGCAGTTTGCTGGAGGCCATGGTTTTCAACGATGCCAAGCCCGACTGGAAACTTGCCGACCTTTCCGACTATGAGAGTTTCACTGTGCTTGTGGTAAAACTGGATGAAGTACTTGCACCTCGCTCCAACGATGATGATGTCATGGCAGTCTTCATTGACAACGAATGTCGCGCCATATCACCACGCAACGTCACAGATGATGGCATCGTGTTCGTGTTCAACGTGCGTGGCTCCTCCACCGAAGGAGCGTCGGAATATCGCCTGAGCTACTACAGTGGCGGACTGCATCAGATTTTCAGTCTGTCAGAAACAGGTGGCTACCTTATCAACGAATACATACTCGGCACCGACAAGGACTTCGTACTGCCACTTACCTATGGCACCACAAAGTTCTCCACAAAGACTGCATGCACCGTCTCTATTCCGTCAAACGCACCATTCACTCCCTCTGAAGATGACCTTGTAGCAGCATTCATCGGCAACGAATGTCGCGGAGTGGGCAAACCCGGCAGTATATTTACCATTTACTCAAACAGCAGCAACGAACAGGTGCAACTGCGCTATTACAGTGCTGAGAAGCAAGGCGTATATTCTGACCCCACACCAATAACACTCTCTGACTTTGGCATAGACAAGGAATTCAATTTCTAACGCACAATTCTAAATTAATATACATAACCACAAGATGAAAAAAACAATTCTCTCATTGCTGCTGTTGCCAGCGATGGCATTGGTAGGTTGCTCGTCTGATGACGACAACATCACACCGCCTACCTACCGCCCACTGAATGTAGAAATTGACGAAACTCGTGCAGCAATCACGAAGACCAGTACACTGACGTCATTCAAATTGTATGCCGTTGATCCAGCTACAGAGTACACTCTTAACAAAGACGATGTCGGCAACTGGGTACCATCTCCCCTTTCATCATGGCCATTATCTGCCGATGACGATGATAAAGTAACTTTCTACGCCATAGACGGTGGTTCATACAGCCAGTCAGGTCAGCATGTGACACTGACAGTCAACGAGGATGCCTTTAATCAGAAAGACCTGCTCGTGGCTAAGACAGACACAAGTTATACAAAATCGGGGGGAACGCTTTGCTTGAAGTTCAATCATGTATGCACGGCTGTCAACTTCTATGTCAATGCAACAAACACTCTGTTGGGCAATCTTGGTGGAAGCACCCTCTACATCACGGAAATAAAACTCTGTAATGTAAAGAACAGCGGACGATACGACCTCGGCACTGGCGAATGGACTATACTGGACGGCACATCGTCATACACCCTAACCGATGGCACCATCGCCGTTACCAACACTGCTGTGGAACTCCCATGCAAATACTTGTTCATGATACCGCAGACACTTGGTGAGGATGCCAAGCTTGAGTTCAAGTACAAAATAGGAGAAAACGGTGCGGAGAAGAGCAACTCCATTTCTCTTAATGGAAAGACATGGAACGCTAACGAGCAGAAGAGAATTGACATAAAACTCGGAACATCCCTGATAGAGGTAAACTAATTGCACAATAAAAAAAAAATGAAGAAACAACAATACACACAACCCACAGTATGTTTCCACACTGTAAAGCCTCATGTGATGCATGTAGCCAGCGTGGAGGATTTTAAGGACAAGACGTCAGAAACAATAGGTGACGAGGACGAAGACTGATGTCATTCAGTGTTGAAAATGAGATGAACGCAACAAAGACCCTGCTTCCCTTTATGCACCTGATGGTGGATGCCTTGTGCGCATGCTGCCTGTGCCTGCTGTCAGTAAGGTACGGCGGTGCATACAACATACTCGAACTATACATACTGTATAATGTTGCGGCATTCCTAACGCAACCCCTTACAGGATATGTGGCCGACAGATGCAGCGTGGAGAGATATGCACCATCATTCTGCATCATGCTCACCCTCGTAGTGACGGCATTGGCATGGTTCGGGATAGGCAGTATGACACCTGATGGCAATGGCATGGTGATGTGGGTTACGGTCACGGTGCTTGGACTGGGCAACTCTGCCTTTCATGTATGGGCAGGACGGCTGACAACACTGCGCACCAACAACGACATACGGTGGCTCGGAGTGTTCGTCTCCACGGGAGCCGTGGGACTGTCCATCGGCACGTTGTTCGCTTCATGGTCACTGGCATGGCTGCTGGTAATAGGAATATGTACGTTCACCTTGTTGTATCTGCACAGCGAGAGGGAACTTCCTCAAACAACGACAAGCAGTGGCAATTCTTTCCACAAAACACTGGAAGCCTCACTTCAAGGTGACCAATACACTGAGGTGGATGCAAGCGTGGCTATCGTCTGCATCATAGTTGTGGCGCTGATGGCATTGGTATTCCTGCGTTCTATGGTGGGCGGCAACTTTAATGCTGCCTTGCCACATGCAAAGAGCATGATACTCATTGCAGGAATGATAACCATGACAGGCAAGATAGCAGGGGGATGGATAGCACGCTCCATGGGACTGGCCACCACTCTCATCGCTGCAGTCATAGCAACGGCATTGTGCAGCCTATATATTGACAAGAGCGTTGTGGCAGTACTGACAGGATTGTTTGCCGTCAACTGCACCATGCCGCTGACACTTTACCTGATAAACGTGGTGATGCGTGGTCGCGAGGCACTGGCATTCGGACTGCTTGCAGCTTCACTCATGCCGGCGTATCTCATCACATTAATATAATATTACAGATGTTGTCACTACTCATACCGCTCATACTGACCATTGTCATCGAAGTGCTCATACTGATAGCCCTGCGTGAGTACCGCATAAAAGTGTTGCTGGCATGCATGGCTATGAATGTGCTCACCAACATACCACTAAACCTATACATTCAATATATAGATTATAGCCTGATGGTTGTGATAGTTGGTGAATTTCTCGTGTTCCTAATAGAAGCCCTATTGTACCGCATCGTGGTCAAATGGCGCCCAGCCCTGACATACAGTGCCCTGTGCAATGCTGTAAGCTACTTCACAGGCATACTGATAATAAGCATACTTGAATTTATATTATAAAAGACTTTTACTATGCAGATACTTGACATCGTAATGCCTTCGCGTCTTGATATGATTAAGGAAGGCCCGCACTTCAGTTTTGAGGATACTCCAGAATACAAAGAGATGGTACGCCGCGCCACCGACTCCCTGCAACACATACAGGACTCCATCAGGGCTGCAGCCACTGACACCACGCAGGCTGTCAGCGACACCATACAGGCTACTGTGCCGATGGCAGGTTCTGCAGGTGGAAACGACGACATGTCGCTATTGTTCACACTGCTTGGCTCAATAGCAGCACTGTCTATGTGTGCATATCTCATCGTCAACATAAACAAAAACAGGAAACCATGCAGTTGTTAGACATTGCCACTCCGTCACTATGGGATACCATAAATTACGAATATGAGAATATCATTCTCCTTGTACTTTCAATCTTCATACTGACCATCGCCATATACTTCATCATCAAACTACGCAAAAACGGTATCAACACCAGTAAGCAGGACAATTCCCAGCAGTAACTACGTAACTACTGATATAACTGCATAAATAGAAAATCGGGCTTTTACTTACAGATTGTAAGCAAAAGCCCATTTTTCGTGACACAAGTTCCTAACGGATGTTAAATTCCATAGGGTATCGTAAAAGCATAGCTATTACACTGTAAAAGCTATCATATTACACTGTAAAAGCATAGCTATTACAAGGTAATACGATAGCTTTCATTTTGTCAAAGCATATCAATAACATTTAGCTATTTTCGCCTATGCTATATCATTGCCATAAAAAATAAAAAAGAGACGACCAAAAAGTCATCTCTTTTGCGCTCCCTCTTGGGCTTGAACCAAGGACCCCCTGATTAACAGTCAGATGCTCTAACCAACTGAGCTAAGGAAGCAATTTCTTATTTGCGAGTGCAAAGGTACTACGAAAAATCGAAACTACCAAACTTTTCGGCATTTTTTTTTGTTTTTGTGCGAAAAAAAGTTGAAATGATGCAAAATAAAACATAAAAATATGGTGTTTTCAAGGAAAATGTGTATTTTTGCAATATGAAACACATGAGAATTGTATTGTTATTTGTCTTCGCCGTATTGTCGCTGTCTGCGAAAGCCGACGAAAAGAAGAAAAACGACGCTTTCGCCGTTGCGCGCAATCTGGAGATATTCTCCGCTATATACAAACAACTTGACATGATGTACGTCGATACACTGGACGCTGACGTCACAGTGGGAGCCGGCATACGTTCCATGTTGAGGTCGCTTGATCCATATACCGAGTATTATCCACCAGAGGAGGTGAAAGACCTCAAGACCATGCTCACCGGCAAATACGCCGGCATAGGAGCATTGATAAAGCAGAACCTCAAGCTGAACCGCGTCATCATTGACGAACCTTACGAGGGTATGCCCGCTGCAGAGGTTGGACTGAAGAAAGGTGACATCATTCTTTCCATCGACGACACCACTATGGTGGGAAAGTCGGTGTCTTACGTGTCGAGCCACCTGCGCGGCGAACCCGGCACGACCTTCCTGCTGAAGGTGTTGCGCCCATCAGCTGACGGTGAGGTGTCCAAAGGAAAGAAAGACAAGCTGGCTGGCGACATTCCCGGCGAGGTGCTCAAGTTCAAAATCACGCGCAAAGCCATACAAATGCCGTCAGTGCCATACTACGGACTGATACCTTCGTCTGACGGAACGCCAAGCACGGTGGGATACCTGATGCTGTCACAGTTCACGGAAGACTGCTCACGCAATGTACGCCGTGCTCTCGTTGACATGCGCCAGAAGGGTATGAAAAGCCTTGTGTTCGACCTCAGGAACAATGGTGGAGGTTCGCTCAGCGAAGCTGTGAAGATAGTCAATATGTTCGTACCTAAGGACGTGACACTCGTAACCACCAAGGGACGCATCAAACGCTCCACCAATGAATACAAGACTGACTCAGAACCACTCGACACCCTGATGCCCGTGGTCGTATTGGTAAACGGCAACACGGCTTCGGCAAGCGAAATAACCAGCGGTTCACTGCAAGACCTGGACCGCGCCGTAATCATGGGCACACGCACCTTCGGCAAGGGACTGGTGCAGCAGACAGTGGAACTGCCTCATGATGCTTCTCTCAAACTTACTGTGTCAAAGTATTACATCCCAAGCGGACGATGCATACAGGCAATCAACTACAAGCACACCGGCGGCGGCTATCGCGAACACATACCTGATTCGCTGACACGTGAGTTCAAAACCCGCGGTGGCAGAACCGTACGCGACGGTGGCGGCATAAAGCCTGACGTAGAGGTGAAGCCCGACTCCATCCCCAATATCGCCGGTTACCTGTGCCAAGGTGGTTTCGACTCTACCGAGGTAGTGCTCAACTACGTTATGGACTACGTGCGCAAGCATCCATCTATAGCATCGGCAGAAGAGTTTCATCTCTCTGATGAGGAATACGCCGACTTCAAGCAGCGTGTCATAGAGAGTGGGTTCAAGTATGACCGAGAGACAAGCAAGGTGTATGATGAACTGGTAGAGATGGCGAAATTTGAAGGATATTACGATGATGCTAAGGATGAATTTGAGGCATTGAAGACAAAACTGAGCCACAACCTGTCACGCGAACTCGACAATAACCGCACCGTCATTTCGCACCTCATAGAACAAAGCATCATCACCACCTACTACTATCAGAAAGGTTCGATAGCATGCACACTAAGTTATGATACACAGGTGCAGGAAGCAGTAAAACTAATTAACGACAGAGAGAGATACGAGTCAATATTGAAATAAAAATGAAATAATCTACTTACTATGGCAAAATCAAAGGGAAAGAAGGGCGGCAAGCACATGACAAAGGCGCAGCTGGCCGAACAGTTGGAATCATATTTCCGTTCACGTCCGGGAGAGACAATCTCTTTTAAGACAATATTCAAGGACTTGCACCTTAACACTCATCCGCTGAAGATGCTCGCCATCGACACTCTTGAGGACATGGCATGGGATGATTTCCTCGTGCGTGTTACCGACTCATCATATAAACTTGCTGAGAACACACAGGTGATGGAGGGTGTTTTCCAGGCCAAAGCCAACGGACGTAACTCCATAACACCTGACGGAAGCGACAAACCTATATTCGTGGCAGAACGCAACTCCATGTATGCCATGACGGGCGACCGCGTGCGTTTCTGCATGATGGCACGTCGCAAGAGCCACATACGCGAGGCACAGGTGACGGAGATAATAAAGAGAAAGAAAGACCAGTTCGTGGGTCGTCTGCAAGTGGAAGACGGATATGCCGTACTCATTCCACAGGACCCTATGCCGTGCAGCATCTTCATACCGAAAGACAAGTTGCTTGGCGGCAAGACCAACGAGCGTGCAGTGGTGGCTGTAAGGAAATGGCCCGATGCAGAGCACCGCACCATCGTTGCAGAGGTTATCGACGTATTGGGCGAGCGTGGTGACAACGACGTTGAGATGAACACCATATTGGTGCAGTATGGCTTGCCATACAAATATCCGAAGGAGGTGGAGGATGCCGCCAACAAGATAAGCGACAAGATTACTCCTGAGGACATGGAGAACCGTGAGGACTTCCGCGATGTATTCACCTGTACCATCGACCCGCGCGATGCCAAGGACTTTGACGATGCGCTGTCAATAAGGAAAATTGAGAATGGAAAATTGAAAGTTAAAAATTCCGATTACTCACAGACTGATGAAACACTGGATTCAGCCAGCAAGGGTAATCATAATTCTCAACTTTCAACTCTCAACTCTCAATTATATGAGGTGGGTGTTCACATCGCTGATGTATCACATTATGTCACCGAAGGCTCCATTATAGATAAGGAGGCAGAGAAGCGTGCCACGAGTGTCTATCTCGTTGACCGCACCATCCCTATGCTGCCTGAGCGCCTGTGCAACTATATCTGTTCGCTGCGCCCCGATGAGGAGAAACTGGCATACAGTGTCATCTTCACCATGGATGAGGAAGCTAATGTGAAGGACTACCGCATCGTACACACCGTGATACGTTCTGACCGCCGCTATGCATACGAGGAGGTGCAGAAGGTGATAGAGGAAAGTTGGAAATGGCGCGGTGAGGACGGCAACCACTCTTCACCAGTGACTGCAAAAGGCATGGAAGCCCTGAAGAAGATGGATCCGAACGCCGAGCGACTGCTCATACTTGACAGCCTGGCCAAGAAGTTGCGCGAACATAGGTTCAAGAACGGCTCGGTGAAGTTCGACCGCGAGGAGATGAAGTTTGAAATCGACGACAAAGGCAAACCTGTAAGTTGTTATTTCAAGCGTTCTCTCGATGCCAACAAACTCATTGAGGAGTTCATGCTCCTTGCCAACCGCACCGTAGCCGAGCACATTGGCAAGGTACCTAAGGGCAAGAAGGCCAAGACATTGCCTTACCGCATACACGATGATCCAGACCCAGTGAAACTGGAGCAGTTGAAACAGTTCGTCGTGAAGTTCGGCCATCGCATGAAATCCACCAGCACCAAGGGTGCCACAGCACGCGCCATCAACACGCTGATGGACGAGGTGGAGGGCCGCCCTGAGTGCAATGCCGTGCAGATGGTGGCACTGAAGGCCATGATGAAGGCAAAGTATTCAACACACAACATCGGTCACTTCGGACTGGCGTTCGACTATTACACACACTTCACATCGCCCATACGCCGCTATCCAGACACAATGGTGCACCGTCTGCTCACTCGCTATGCCGAGGGTGCGCGTTCTGCCAACCAGGATCACTACGAGGAGCTCTGCGAACACTCGTCCGATATGGAACAGATAGCAGCCAATGCCGAGCGCGACTCAATAAAATATAAGATGGTGGAGTATATGAGCGAGTTCATCGGTCAGGAGTTCGATGCGCATATCTCCGGCATCACCAGCTACGGCATATACGCCGAGATAGACGAGAACCACTGCGAGGGCATGATTCTCATACGTGACCTCAAAGACGACTACTACGAGTTTGACGAGCGTAATTTCTGCCTCATCGGTCGCCGTCGCCACAACCGCTATCAGTTGGGCGACCCACTGCGCATCAAGGTGGCACGTGCCAATCTCGACAAGAAGCAACTCGACTTCGTGTTAGCGGAATAGATTTTATCTATAGTGGAGTTAAGAGGAGTTAGAGTAGTTAACTACCCACTAAAAACTCCCATTATCACTCAACAATGAAAAAAACACTACTATACTTTCTGATCTTTGTCGCCGTACAGTTAGGTATCGGCGGCATAGCCTCGGTGGTCATGAGCTTATGGTTCCCGAAGGTCAGTCCCACCAATCCAACAGCAATGATAATCATCACTGCTGTATGCAGCCTGCTGCTCATCGGTATGTTCCTATGGTTTAAGTGGTGCCCCGTCAGCCGCAACTACATACGCACACGACCATGGGCCACACTGGCATGGACGGTGCTGCTCGCCATCGGCATCGTCATACCACTGACATGGCTGATGGAACAGATACCGCAATCATGGATGCCCAATCTCATGGAAAATGAACTGAAAGGAATGATGTCAACGAGCGAGGGATATTTCGTCGTCTGTATGCTTGCTCCACTGATGGAGGAGGTGATATTCCGCGGAGCCATCATACGCGCCCTAAGCGAATGGTTCGCGAAGCGATGGGGCAACACACCCGTACTCAACGAACTCTCAAAAGCGGAATGGACGGCAATCATACTGTCAGCGGTAATCTTCGGCATAGCCCACTTCAACCCCGCACAGATACCTTACGCACTCATTGTCGGCATACTGTTGGGATGGCTGTTCGTAAAGACAGGCAGCATAGTACCGGGATTCCTCATACACTGGATAAACAACAGTGCAGCATACGTGGCTGTGAAACTCTTCCCCACCCTGCCCACCGATGCACGGCTTACCGACTATTTCGGTTCGTCATCGACAGTGCTCAGGGCTGTGGTATGCTCACTGATGATAGCCCTGCCTGCCCTGTATCAGTTAGTGAAGGTGAAGCGCAGCAGCATCCAGTCCTGATTGCAGGAATTTCAGATACTCGTCAATGTCCTCGTTATAGCCACGGGGCTGTGCCAGCAGGCGACCGTCATGGCTGAGTATAACATAAAACGGTTGGGCATTACTCCCAAACGTATTGCTTTCAAGAAAACTCCACTTCGCACCCACCGTGCGGAGTGTTTTCTTTTTTTCCGCTGCATCCGTTACTTCCAAAGGTTCCTTCAGCGGTGTCTTATCATCTACATATAATGATATGAGAATGTAGTCATTCTTCAATATAGAAGCCACGCGCGGATCTGTCCATACCGCTGCCTCCATCTTGCGGCAGTTTACACAACCATAGCCTGTGAAATCTATCATCACAGGCTTTTTTTGTGCGCGTGCCGCCGCCATTCCCTGATCATAGTCGGTATAGTGTGCTTTCACCGATTCCATCGGTGGGGCGAAGGCACTGACAAGTGTACATGGCGCTCCCCACAGTCCCGGCACCATATACACTGCCAGGGCTATCGATGCCAGTCCAAAGGTCATGCTGACCCATCGGACCATACCACGTCCTTTGCCTATCAGCAGATATATGCCGAGCGCACCGAAGATTATTATCCATAATATAAAGAACAGTTCACGACTCAGCAGGTGCCAGCCGTATGCCTGGTCGGCAACGCTGAGAAATTTCAAAGAAAACGCCAATTCAACGAAAGCTAGCGCCACTTTCATACGGTTCATCCATTCGCCAGAGCGCGGCATCTGTTTCATCCACGACGGAAAGAGTGCAAAGAACGTAAACGGCAATGCCAACGCCAGGGCAAAGCCAAACATTCCCATGAGTGGTGACAGCCAGTTGCCGGTGGTAGCCACCTGCACCAACAGCAGTCCCACAATCGGTGCGGTGCACGAGAACGACACCACCACCAGCGTCAGTGCCATGAAAAAGCTTTCCGCAAGTCTTCCCCACAGGGACGAACCACTTTTGCGCGAAAAACTATCCAATGCCGTGGCCCATGATGATGGCAGGCGCAGTTCAAACAGTCCGAAGAGCGACAGGGCAAACACCACAAGCATCAGGAATATTGCGATGTTAAACACAGCACTCGTTGAAAAAGCATTCAATGCATCAGAGCCAAACAATAGTGTTACCGCCAATCCCAGCGTAACGTAAATGACGATGATGCTCAGTCCGTAGAGCAAGGCATCCCTCACACCCTTGCGCCTGTCTTCCTTCGCGTTTCGCATAAAAAAAGACACTGTCATCGGTATTATCGGCCAAATGCAAGGCATCAGCACGGCAAGCAGGCCTCCCAACAGTCCGAGAAAGAATGTTTCTATCGGTGCAGATGGCGTGGTCGTTGGTGCATCTGCCGTATCTATGTAGGCTACAGAATCGGTGGATTCGATATTTTTCGCTATATCTGCAGAGTCACTGTTAGCTAGCGGCACGATGGAATCGGCATTTTCTTTCTTATCATCATCGAGTGTTTCTTCCTCTTTCTTATCAAAAGAAATGGTGCCGTTCTTCGTCAGTCTTACCTCACCGGGCGGCAGACACATCTCCTCATTGCATACGCCATACTCCAGATAGCAGTCTATGTCATACTGTGGTTTGGTGAACCTGATGCGCTGCACGAATACTGCGCGATGCTCCATATAACTCACCTCCATGCCGAACATATCGTCATATTTCCTCACCACACTTCCCTTAGGCTGAAGACTGCCCAACGTCTCCACACCTTCCATGCGGACAGCATTGAACGATGCTCGAATAGGACCGCCGCTCTTGATGTCGGTGGAATAGACGTGCCAGCCGTCATCAACAGTGCCAGTGAATACTATCTCTGCTTCCTTTTCACCTACCATTCGCATCTCCGAAGAGAAATGCGCAGGGTCATGCATCTGACCCCATATCGGAAAAGCTGATAATAAAGTTATGGCTAATAAAAGAATCCTGTTCGTCATAAGATGATGAAATTTTCCTGCAAAGTTAATAATAATCAGGTGAATTACAAAAAATATAGCGCAAAAACTTGTCTATATGGAAGTTTTTGAGTAAATTTGTTCTTTCAAGAATTTATTGGCATAAAACCAAGAGAAATTAACAACTATGAAAAAAAATATACTTTTCGCGTTATTCGCAAGTATGACACTGCTGACACAGGCACAGTCATGGACTGCCGACAATGGCAACGGCACATTTACCAACCCCTTGTTCTATGATGAGTTTTCCGACCCCGACATCATCCGCGTGGGTGACGACTACTATCTTGCCGGCACCACCATGCACACCGTGCCAGGACTGGTCATACTTCATTCACGCGACCTCGTGAACTGGGAGAACATCTCCTATTGCTTCGACCGCTTCGACTTCCAGGACGATGCCTTCTCACTCAAGAACCATAAGGAGATATACGGTCAGGGCATCTGGGCTCCGTGCATACGCTATGCCAACGGACAGTTCTATGTCTTCTCCAACATGAACGGCAAGGGACTGCAGTGCTATACCGCCAAGGACATACACGGTCCGTGGACTCACCACAACATGCAGGGACGCATATACGACCTCGGCGTATTGTTTGACGACGACGGAAAGATCTATGCCATACATGGCTACGGCGAGGTGCACTGCACTGAACTGAAGGCTGACATGTCGGGACCTATCGAGGGTACCGACCGCATCATCATACCAGAGGGTAACGGTGTGGGTGAAGGTCATCACATGTATAAAATCAACGGCATGTATTATCTCATATCCACCGACTATATGCCAAACGGCCGCACGCTCTGCTCTCGCTCCAAGAACATCTGGGGACCATACGAGACTCGCGTGATTACCGCCGACGAGACCTTCGGATATCACGCTGCCGGCATTACCGGCGTACCGCCACGCGGTCGCATCATGCCTGACGGCACACACTTTACACAGCCCGAACCAGACAAAGACGCTACGGCATGCACCAACATTCATCAGGGAGGCATTGTGCAGGACCAGAGCGGACAGTGGTGGGCACTGCTGATGATGGATTTCCATTCCATAGGGCGCACCGTGACGCTGGCTCCCATGACATGGCAGGACGGATGGCCCATGCTCGGACTGGAAGGCAACCTCGGACGTGCACCACGCACATGGCTGAAGCCAAACACTGGTATAACAGTAACGCCACATGCTCCGTATGAGCGCAATGAAGATTTCAACGGCAAGACACTGGGACGTGTATGGCAGTGGAACCATAACCCTGACGACAGCAAATGGGCACTCAAAGGTGGCAGACTCAGACTCAACACTATGCCGTCAGATCAACTGATGTGGGCACGCAACTCACTCACTCAGCGCGTAATAGGTCCTTCAAGCATTGCCACCGTGGAACTATACACCAAGGGTATGAAAGACGGCGACGTGGCCGGACTGGGTAACATCAACGTGCCTTGCTCATGGGTTGGCATAGTGAAAGAGAACGGCAAACTCACGCTGCGATGGTTTGACCAGACGAAAAACGACACCGTAGATATGCCCATCACACTGCCTAAGCAGAAGATATGGCTGCGCTGCTGCGGTGAATATGACAAGGATGAGATGGACTATGCCTACTCTACCGACGGCGAGACATTCCACAACCTCGGCTGCGCACTGCGCCTGACATACCAGCTGATTACTTTCCAGGGCTCGCGCCACGCTCTGTTTGCCTTCAACAAGGACGGCCGTGAGGGAGGCTTTGCCGAGTTTGACAACTTTACCGTACATGAATCAATGGCAGACCGCACGGAGAACATCCCATACGGCAAGACCATCCGCATCATCAACCTTGCCACTGGCAAACCGATGACAGCCACAAAGCACGGCGTACTTTATGACACCGCGCCTAATGACAAGTCACCACAGACTCTTTTCAGCATCATCGACAAGGGCAACGGACAGGTCATCTTGCAGTGCAAGGACGGCCGCTACCTTATGTCGTCAGGCCTCGGACTGGCAGGCGACGTGCGCATGACCACCGACCCGGCGCAAGCAGAAGTCTTCATGTGGCAGGACTACCTGAACCATGAGTTCATGCTCATGTCGATGCGCACCCACAAATACATTGGCAAGAGCCCTACCACTGGCAGTCCCTACTCCATGGACTACAGCGGCAGCGACCCAGCCCGCCGCAACGGTGCAGTGTTCAAGTGGGAAGAGACAGAGTGATATCTACTAACATAGTATAATACAAAAATGAAATTCCCCTTAATCTTGATAGCAGCATTAGCGTGTAGTTCGTTAGCTTACTCACAGTCAAAAAACAATGAATCTACATTCCCAGAAGGTAAAAATGCTTGGAAAGAATATCTCAAAAATAATCTGAGGTATCCTGAAGAAGCCAAGAAGGCAGGTAAGTATGGCACTGTCTTCGTAGAGTATAATACCAACAAAGATGGATATGTTACAAACATCCTTGTCAGAAAATCTTTAGATTCACTACTCGACAGAGAGGCTATGCGCGTAATTGCCACGATGCCTCAACGACAACCGGATGTGCCACACCTTATGAGAGTGCCAATATCATTTGGCGTAGATGATACAAAAGAATTTGAGAGGAAAGCAGATTCCGTTAAAAAAGCCAGACTGGAAAGGATGAACGTGCTTACAAAAGCAGAGAGGATGCCGTCATACCCTGGCGGCAACAAAGCCTTAAACGAGTTCCTTGAAGACAATCTGAAATACTCCAAGTCAGCATTAAAAGATGGCAAAAGCATAAGTGTACTCGTTGAATTCATCGTAAATCCTGACGGAAGCCTCTCCTATATAGGAATAAAAAGATCCGTAAATTCCCAACTTGATGCAGAGGCTATGCGCGTGGTAAACATGATGCCGAAATGGAAGCCCGGCACAATACAAGGTCAGCCCGTTGCTGTTTATTATGTGCAGCCTATAATATTCAAGGGAAAAGACCATTACAATGATAACGCTGGTGAAAAAAACAGGTATCCTTCATTTCATGGCGGACAAAAATATCTGAATGATTTCATCGAGAAAAACATCGAATATCCACAGGCTGCCAAGAACGACAGCATAGAAGGACGTGTGTTCGTTGATTTCATAGTCAACACCGACGGAAAGATATCTGACGCAAGAATATTAACCTCTACTGACACCATATTCAATGAAGAGGCCCTGCGCATAGTAAACAGTATGCCGAAATGGGATTGCGCCAAGAAAAAAGGAGATAAAATTGCAATGCGCTATGCCATTCCTATCAACTTCACACTGAACGACAAGAAGGACTGCCACCCTTTGTTTCCTGGTGGTGAAGAGGAACTGCAAGAGTATCTGCATAATGAGATAAAATATCCTTTAGAGGCCTTGATTACGGAAACTAACGGAAGCGTTGTGGTCAGATACACCATTGACGAAAAAGGCAAGACAACGGATGTTGAACTGCTAAATCCTGCTCCAGAAGTACTGTTCAGGGAAGTGAAGCGCGCTATAATAGGCATGCCTAAATGGATTCCGGGTAAGAAGGATGGCAAGGTTGCAAGCACACGCTGCACCATGCATATAAAGTTCGTGCATCCTAAAGATAAACATATTACAGCCAAGAGGCCTCACTACAAGTTTGAATTTGAACCATTCTTTCGTTAAAATAAAATGAATAAACAGAAAAGCATTATGAAGAAACTAACCGCAATCATCGTGCTGCTGCTCACACTGGGTTTCAGCACCAACGCCATGGCGCAGGCTAAGGGCAGGAGCGCCGTAGCAACTCCTGAAAGTAAGATTCTGGGCAGACACC